>Ga0065711_1035371_pt1 | contig 22405 bp, 10 predicted proteins | sample Hoacrofraction12_FD_59098 | JGI IMG/M metagenome (GOLD analysis project Ga0065711, IMG submission 59098) | Hoatzin crop microbial communities from Cojedes, Venezuela - Epithelial fraction 12 v2 (version 2) | ecosystem: Host-associated > Birds > Digestive system > Esophagus > Crop | place... | reverse complement strand
TACAGAAAGCTTTGATTTTTTTTTACAGGATTTTGGAGGATATGAGACTATTAGGGAAGGCTCCAAAGCAGATGCAGTGTCCTGGTTTATCATAGTACAGCTAGAGTGGAAAGTTTTGCTGACTGGGTGTGTTAAAATATTGTACGGTCACTTGCAATTCAGAAAGCTTTCTGTGGGCAGTCTTTCTTCTGTGCTTGGATTGTTTTGCTCTAAGGTGATCTAATAGCGTTAGATCAGAAGGACTTTACTTAGAATGCTTTTTGAAATTCAGAAAAGTACTGGCATTTAAAAGAAAAGCAAATTAAACAATTTCCTCACACTGTAGTACAAAATAGTGCCCAGGTAGGGCTTGGACTGTTGGCACAAATAACTTGTTTGTTTATTACTCAATAATAGTGTCAATGTTTAGCAACTCTGAAAAAACTCCCATCAAAAGGTATAGGCACTATACAAACATGAACTTAGCACATGCTCTTATTAGAGGAAATAGTCCCATGGAGGTAAACTTTGGTAAACGGAGGTTAAACAACCTATCTTACTCAGTGTTTTGTCCAAGTTTGCTGTGCGCAGAAAGCCTCTGCTACAACTCTGACCAGAACCTCAGAGTCCCGACATGTTTAATTCCCTGTCTTGGTTGTCTTTGTAGGAAATGGCTGCAGAGCAGAAATGCTAATCTTTAGCCTACACAAACACAGCATTAATATTAGAACTTTAGAGTTTACAAGAAAAGGATTCCAAAAATGCTTCTGCAAATCTTTGACAGAGTATTTGGAGCTCATTTTTCCTTCACATGCTAATGCTGTTCATTGCATTTGCTGAACACATAAACTACAAATGCTGCTATTAATATTTATATATCAGCAAGTTTATTAGGTGGAAATTGCTCCTGAAAGATTATTTGACACATGACAGATTCCTACTCAAGATAAAGGTTCCAAGTACTTGAAATTATCTTACCTATTAAAAAAACCCTACTTAGGTGTTGAAAACAGTAGTGAAGTTCCTACGAATTTAAATACCAATTTAAAAGTAGGCCAAGAAAGGTTGACATTTTCCTAAGTATACACCCAAAAATCAAATCCCTAAGGTATGGCTGGACACCAAAATTGCTTCGTTCAGTGTTCAGCTGCAATGAGCCTTCTAGCATTGGTATCCAGGGTGTCGGAACACTTCCACAGAAGTGCAATTGTGTTTGCTGTTAAAACATCATAGCCAAAATCCAACATTTTACTATTACCCAAGTAGTGGTGGAAGATGTTTCTCGCCTGAAGGACATCTGACTTCCCACACATGATTTTTGGCGTGTGTGTATATTTTCTTAATTTATTACAGCAGTGTCTGCGGTAATGAAGGAGAAGAATAAAACAATGAATTTTTAGTAGTCAGTAGTCTTGGACATGTCTTATTTGAGAATAGACTTAAGCTGTTCATCTAAGTGAATTGCAAAAGGCCTTCTTTTAAGAAAGTTGTATGGTCTTTTAACAGCTGAATGCTGTTTCTAGACTTTCTTGGAATCATGTCCACAGTTAATTACCCCTATTGCTCCTGACACCAGAAAAATCAAAATTCTTCTAGATCCTTTGTTCAAAGATGAATGTTGTACAAGATAACTCTATGTAAAAGTTTCACATGAAACTAGGCAGAAAATTCCAGAAAGCATCTTCTGATCTGGTGTTAGCTAGCATCATGCCTGATATTCCCAGGATAAAGAGGGTACACCAGAGTGGAGTCATGAGTAGGTATTAAGTTTCAAAAACTCAGTGATCAGTGAAGATAGAATATGAGGCTAATAAATAGGCATTAACTTCACTAGCCCTGTAAATGGTAGAACTAGAGTTTGAAGCAAAGACAAGGTCTCACTGGGAGACTGACATAAGAACTTACTGCCTGGACAATTATACATGATCATTGGTCAGAAAGACAGGTGATGATACCAAATATGGACAGTATTTAACTTTTGTTTTTGCCTTGAAGTGATTGTTCTTAACCATAAGGTGTACATGTGCTTGAAGGAGTTATAACCATAACAGTGTCTCCCACTACTGCAGGGCTTGCCCTTAGCCTCTTTTCTCCCTAAAGAGCTCACTTGGTGTCCCCTTGCCATTCCCTGACAAATTTCACATGTAAGAAAAGAGTGCAAACAAGGCTGTTTCTGCCTGCCCCAAACCTGAGGGTTTTAATCTATCTGAGGTTGGCTGAGCTCATGAGCACTAGTGATTTAGTCTTAGCCCTTGCATATTAATTCTGCAACCTATTGTGACTGAATAGAGTAGGAAGAGCTCATCTTAAAAACACAGATGCAGTAATGCAAGCAAGTGGAGGAATTACATTAAACTCCAAATGCTAGATGAAGATCACTTGTCTCTCTCAGTTGTCTATTTACATAAGGACTTTCTGGCTCTCTGGAACATCTTCTTTAATGATTTTGCTCCTTTCAAGCTTCACGTTAGCTGCAAAGGAATTGTGCGTCTCATTTGCATGAGAACTTTGTCACTTCCTATGCAGACAGATAGTTCATCAAGCCCAGGGAAGACTTGGGAGGTAATGGACAGAATTTTAAGATATCTTCTGTTATGAACTTGTGCAAAAAAAGCACTCTGAGAAAATCTGCCTTTGTATATACCCCTAAGACATTTTATCTTTTAATAGGAAAAAAGACAAGCCACACACAATGTGAAAGATAGTGAGATAATCGTATTGAAGTACAGATAATTCATGAGACTTGCAGCTTTTCAAGTGTTAAATAATAAAAGAGACTCGCTTTTTTGTACAGTACTTAACAATTTCTTATTACTGTTTGCATGAGTTCTAAATGGTGTTTGTAAGCTTCGCTAGCTATGTGCTTTTTCTGTGTTCCTTGCTATTAACCAATGTTTGGACATAAACCAACCTCATTAGAATATGTGACAGAGTAAGGAGCAAACTGTTCTCTGTACTTCCAAATGTAAGTGTAGTATTTTTCCATTTTGCTGAAGATATGGGCTAAGAAGTATCTTCCTCTTGTCCTTATCTAATGCATGCGTCAGGGTTTGGATTGACTGCATTGCGTTCAGTCTCTATCCTGACTACTTGCGTCCCCCCCTTCCCTGCCCCACCTTGTGCCAGCGCCAGTACTGACTGTGAGTTAGTGAGTACCAGGAACGCAACACTGACACAGGAACACAGCAGGACAGTCCCTGCGCAGTCATCATTAGTGTCTCGGCGTGTGGTGGTTCAGGGTATTCCTTGCTCGTAGCAGCTGTAGGTTCTAACAATCCAGCAGTACCTAGGCTAGTTCTGCAAGGAAACAGCCCGTTAACATCGAAAAAGTGAACTTAGTCAAGTCTCCTACCACTATTTCATGTTCAAATGTCTTTCATGGTTTAAATTTCCCTCTGTTTATATTTGTAGCAGAATCATTTTTTTAAAAAATGTCTTTAATCATCCAGGTTCCTTCCTACTGAATGTAGCTACTCTGTCAGTATCGGGAAAATGAACTCTCTTTATTCTCTGTTTTTACTGTTTTTGTGGAATTCGAATGATTTGTTAATGAAGGGGCCACTGTTTATGCAGATCATAGAATCATAGAATGGTTTGGGTTGGAAAGGACCTCAATGATCATCTAGTTCCAACCCCACTGCCATGGGCAGGGACACCTTCCACTAGACCGGGTTGCTCAAAACCCCGTCCAGCCTGGCCTTGAACACTTCCAGGGAGGGGGCATCCACAGCTTCTCTGGGCAACCTGTTCCAGGGTCTCACCACCCTCACAGTAAAGAATTTCTTTATTATATCTAATCTAAATCTACGCTCTTTCATTTTAAAGCCATTACCCCTTGTCTTATCACTACATGCCCTTGTAAAAGTCCCTCTCCAGCTTTCTTGTTGGTGCCCTTCGGCTACTGGAAGGCTGCTATAAGGTCTCCCCACAGCCTTCTCTTCTCCAGGCGGAACAGCCCCAACTGTTTCAGCCTTTCCTTCTGGGAGAGCTGTTCTAGCTCTCTGATCGTTTTTGTGGCCCTCCTCTGGACCCGCTCCAACAGGTCCATATCTTTCCTGTGCTGAGGGCTCCAGAGCTGGATGCAGGACTCCAGGTGGGGTCTCACCAGAGCAGAGGGCAGAATCGCCTCCGTTGACCTGCTGGCCACACTTATTTTGATGCTGCCCAGGATGCGGTTGGCCTTCTGGGCTGTGAGCACACACTGCCGGGACATGTTGAGCTTCTCGTCAGCCAGAACCCCCAAGTCCTTCTCCTCAGGACTGCTGTCAATACATTTGCTGCCCAGACTGTATTTGTGCTTAGGATTGCCCCAACCCAGGTGCAGGACCTTGCACTTGGCCTAGTTGAACCTCATGAGCTTCGCACAGGCCCACCTCTCAAGCCTGTCCAGGTCCCTCTGGATGGCATCCCTTCCCTCCAGCATGTCAACCACAACACACAGCTTGGTGTTGACAGCAAACTTGCTGAGGGTGCGTTCAATCCAACTGTCCATGTCACCAACAAAGATGTTAAACAGCACCGGTCCCAATATGGACCCCCAAGGAATGCCACTCATCACTGGTCTTCACTTGGACATTGAGCTGTTGACCAAGCGCGATCATCCAGGCAGTTTCTTATCCACTGAGTTGTCCATCCATCAAATTCATGTCTCTCCAATTTGGAGACAAGGATGTCATGCAGGACAGTGTCAAATGCTTTGCTCAAGTCCAGGTAGATGGCTTTATTGGTTCACTCAAGTGTAATGGATAGTGGCATAGCAATTTCATCTGTGGATGCACCTCATCAGGTCCCATGGATTTGTGCATCTTCAGGTTCCTTATATGGTCAAGAACCTGGTCTTCTTTTACAGTGGGCAGTTCTTCATTCACCTAGTCCCTGCCTTTCCCATCTGCAACTTGGGCAGTTTGGCTAGAGCACTTGCCAGTGAAGACTGAGGCAAAAAAGTCATAGAGTACCTCAGCCTTCTCCATATCCTGGGTAATCAGGATTCCCGTTTCCCTCCAAAGAGGGCCCACGTTTTCCCTAGTCTTCCTTTCATCGCTGACATAACTATAGAATCTTTTCTTTTTGCCCTTGACGTCCCTGGCCAGATGTAATTCTGTCAGGGCTTTAGCTTTCCTAACTTTATCCCTGGTGGCTCAGACAATTTCTTGGACAATTTCTCTGTATTCCTTCCAGGCTACCTGTCCTTGCTTCCACCCTGGATGGAAGTAGGGATGCACTGTATCATTGCAGATTATCAGATAGTGAATTATTACAACTTCTAGATACTGTTTCTTATACTTCTGTTTCATTGGTGACTAGAATGCTCACTAATTTCTCTATAAACAGGAAATGCATTTTATGTATATGCGCACACATGTACATATATACTAGTAATTTTAAAAATAAAATTATCTAATGTCTTATAGGCCATATTCATTAAAAAATTACTGTTGAAGGCAGATAATCTTAAAATTAGTGCAGTCTGAGGATTTAAAACTCAGCTGCAAGCATGGGCTTTTAAGAAGTTACTTTTATGAAAGTACAAATGGCATCTTTATGGGGAAAATGGACTTTCATTCCATGGTGTTTTTCAGTCTTCTTTTTGTCTTGGAACTGTGATGACTGGAAATTACTGCATCCCTCTGTAGCACCAAAACCAGGACAAACAACAGAACAAACACTAGTGCATGCTGTGGAGAAAATTAAATTATTTTGGTAATATGCAGGAGCGGTAAGCAGTATTATTGACTGCTTATGTGAGTAAGAATTCCCGGGACTGGACCTTAATAAAATGGATCCACTTTTGGGATTGAGTCCACCCAGCTGCTGCAGATACCTTATGCCTAGAGGGGTCTGGTTCTTTCCTGTGGCTGTTAAAGAGCTTAGGTAAGTTAGACTTGGCCAACTAATTAGTCGACATTTAAAGTTGGTGAGATTAATTGTCCATGTATATTTACAGACTCTTGTGTATATGACCGAAAGAAAAGACCCATGATTGGACAGGAGAAGAATGGGAAGATGTTGCAAAGCTCTTTTTCCCTTCAACATGCAGGCATGACTGCACATGAATAGGAGTCATGGATATACAGTATAGGAGCATTGATGGACAGAGTAGTTCAGCAAAATGGAGATCCGTTGCTTTACCTATTTAATTAGAGATTATGTAAAATCTAGTACAAAAAGTGATGTGTGACGTGATAACCTATCCACAAGCAATCACAAAAGAGACCAGCAGAAGGGACAACTTCTTAATATCCATTAAGATCCGAAGGAGTATGCCAGATACTGTATGAATGTGTTTGAGACTTACGCGTTTATGAGTAGATTTTTGCTTAGCAGTGGTCTTCTTAGGCTACCAAAGTGATAAATTATGTCTTAGTTGGACATTGCTTGTTTTGCCTGTGTAGTTTTACTGTAGCAGTTGTCGGTGTTAATAATGTACTGGGTTTTGTTTCTTTGCAGCCTTGCTTGATTCCCTCCTCCTCCTTGCTCTGTCAAAGTAAACTGGTGGAGAGTGGTGGCTGTTGTCTTCATATTACTCCCATGACTGGTGCCAACAGGACTCAGGTTTTAGGCACTGAGTGCGTAGATGAAACCTAGCCCTTCCTTGTTCTGTCTGCTACTTTCTGCCCTTCTGACTGAAGTATTTGTGCCCATTTTGTAGCAACAAGCCAGCTGGACTGCTGTCAGAAAGATTTTGGGGCTATTCTATAGTCACATTACCTCTAAGAGACATGTTTCCTTCAGCATATAAGGTTTAAAACCAGAGAAGTCAATAATTCACCCGCATGTTCCTGCAGCAGGAGTTACGCACAGGTTTGGAGATAGAGCTGAGCTCCGTCCAACCTCTGCCCCTCAGTTCTCACCTTATCCCGTTTCCAAGCATGCATAGCAAGGAGTCGGAGTCTTACCTACATGGAAACACATCATTACACGTGGATCTTTCTGCAGAGCTCATGACTCATGCAGCACCATATATGTTGTTATGTAGGGAACTAGTCCAGGTTGTGTGCTGTTTGAGACAAGGGTCAGCAGAAAGGCACTACTTTCTCTGACAATTAAGCAACTGAATGATGTCCAGGAGCAGCGAATATTCTTTCCTCTGTCATGAATTCGTTATGTGATACTAAGCTAATCTCTTGAACAAGATTTTGGTCTGTGGTGGGGTTTTTTAAGTTCCCAGCTTGATACAACCATGATAAATTAGCAGAGCTATCAGCTTGACTCAAGTGCCACGCAGCTGAAAGAGTGCTGTTTCATGGCACATGAAGTATAAAGCAAGCAGTTCTCTGTAAGGTCAGGTCTTAGGTGGCTCAGACTGAGGCCTCAAAAGCAACAGCTTCCAATAATTTGGAGTTGTTTTGTTTTTTTTGTGGAACTCACTTTTCCTTCTGTTGAATGGATGCTACCTCTCAAGGATGTCTCAAAGATTAAATGTTTAGTCTTCTAGATTAAAATATCGTGAAATGAACACTGTAGAAAAGACCTTTGATGAGATTAATGGTGTTCAGTTCAAGGTCCAGGGAGCATGGAACAGATGAGTCGTGGGGGCAAACAACCAATATTCAGAAAAATGGGAATACTGGGTAGTCCCATTCAGTGAGGTCGTTCACTGTGTGTTCTCCATGAGGGAGAACTCTAAGGGAAGAAGTATGCTCAAAGATTGTATCATAATGCAAATATACAAAGGGTACTAATCAACAATGAATGTGTAACCATAATTTTATAATATCCCAACTTCTGAACACTTGATTTGGCAACTTTAAATGCTGCTGCATAAGTCTTTCACTGTTTCTTCTTAGTAGTGGGGGTGCAGATGACGGGTCTTCAGGGCTGTCCTGGAAAAACCTTTTTCATTGCGAATTAATATATGTAATTTGCAGGATGACAAATGGTTGGCTCCTTCTGCCATTTTCATAATTGCTCTTCAAGTTATTTCTATTATTGGTGCAATGTCACTTCTGCTGAAATGAGTGGAAACATTGTCAATGTCTGCAGCAATTCTTGGTTGCCCCAGTTAGTACTTCCTCAAAATGGCTGTGCAAATACGGTTTGGCAATTTAGCCAGTGTTATGACATTTAAAGCCTCACTTTTCATATTTTTATATTTAACTTACATGTACAAATTACACTACTCAGTTTTCTTGTCGTAAATATGACTTAATGTGGAAAAATATGCTCTTTAAATATGTAATGACAGTATTGTTGCATGCTTTGTTTCATCTTGGAAGTTTAAAACTGTGCATCATTCTGTGACAAGAAAATCCATCTATGGTGGAAACTGGAAAAGCCAACAGACATAGAGTGTATTGTGTGATGAATTACAAGGGAATATTGTCGCTATGTGCCATTAAAATACTAACACTTTGCATGTAGGCAAACTGTAACCAAAAATACTTTCATATTTTATTCAGAAAAATGACACTAACACTATAATTTGTTCAATGTTTCCCATGTGAATATACGTGATGATTTATATAAATCTTTCAGTTTCCTTGAATGAAGTGCCCAACAGTCTGTTACCAACAAGTGCAAGGTTGGTCAAATATGACCTAAGTCCCGATCCAGGAACTACTTCAAGGCTGCTGAGGTCAGAAGGCCTTTGGATGGTAGGAGTAACCCCGCTGCCTTTTCTGAGCTGTAGCTTCCTACGTTAGGAGATGCATTGAATACTTCGAGTCCCAGAAGAGAGAGAGATGGGGAGAGCGACAGTGGGGGTCTCTGGAGGGAGAGCAGGGAGTGTAAGCTGGGTGTCTGTGCTGCCTTTGGGACATGTGTCTCATTTCGCCTAGTTCTGTGGGATCCAGAGGGGACTGGTCTCCTCGTGGAGTTGCTGAAGTTATTTGCCTGAAATCTGTCCTTTAAATATGCTTGAGGTGTGTAAATGCAAGGAAGAAGTTAGGAGCTGCTGGGAGCATTAAAGTTTCTGGAGCGCTGCAGTTCCTAAATGTCAATGCTTTCATGGCACTGTTTAGTTTCTCTCGCAGAGGACAAGCCAGATTAGGTACAAACACCGCCGGTCAGGCAAGGCAGCCGGGGCCTGCCGAAGCGTTTGAAAAACAGCTGCATTAGGTTAGCTCAAAGTGAGATCTGGGCTAGCTTCTGGGATATGTAATCTGAAAATCCTTATCCGTGATGAGGGCTTTTTATTTTATTTCCTTCAAGTTATTTGCCTTCTCTCCTACGGCAGAGGGGAGCCGGGAGGAGGCAGGCGGACGGCGTGGGGCTGCGGGCTCCTGGCATAGGTACCGGAGGATAACCACCTTCCTGCCATTCATGTTACCCTTTTCAAAGGACGTGGAGGGCTTTGATTCACATGCTTGGCTTCACAGACTATTACTCCTGTTTAGTTCAAGCTTTGCTCTTTAAAAGGTAGAAGAAAGAAGGAACACTTCTCCTCTCATAAGACCTTTTTTTAAACTACCATCAAAACAAAAATGCTCAAAATCTTTGCAACAAAACCCTGATAAAACCTATCATTTTTCTGTAGAGTTTTTAACACCTTATTATCAGGCTCCTTAACAAGAGCCACACAAGCTTTTAAATTGAAACCTTGATTATTTCCAAGGTTCCCTCACAGCTAATGAGGAGCTAAACGCAATTTGAATAAGCTGATGTTATTGTAGTGTTAAACTTTTAGCAATTACATCGAGCTTTATTGGGAGGCTAATTTAGATAGTTGAAGTATTGGGTGCACTCTGTGCTGTCTGGGGCCCTCAGCAAAGCGCTCCGTGAAGGAACAAAACTAACTATAGCCTGTTTTCTCTGCTTGCCTGCAGGGTAGGTTTGGTTCATCGTGGTTGGCAAGCACCTCAAATTGGAAATAAGTGTGCATGAATAAATATTCCTTTGCTTCTGTCATGATGAGTTATGGACATGTTAAAAAAATTATCTTCTCTTCATAAATCAGTCTGATAGTTAACTTTGATTTGGTTACTAATTCACTGTTCCTGCTGATCTTCCTTTAGTTTGCATCAGATACTTAAGCATAAGAATAAATCCCAGGGCTGAGCCAAAATGCTTTTATTTTTTTTTGTGTTGCTGGGGAAGAAAAATGAGTCTAAAACCAAAATACATGGCTTCTATGAGCAAATCTGCAGTACAGTGATGGCCCTAAAATGAGGTGTTTGTGTTAGCTGTTCTACCCTGCTTTGTAAAAGTAATTTTTAGACAGAATTTTGACTCATTTATTTGAAATAGTTAGGTGGTAAAACTGAGATTGGTTGTTAATAGTAGTTAATGGTAAAATCATAGAATCATAGATGGACTAGTTAATTAAATAGATTTGTGAGGCTAGGTATACTGAGAAGTAAAAACCAGGAGAAACAGAGAAGCCATATATGCCAGAAGCTAAGCCCTTGGCCAAGTGAAACAGTCAAATATTATATATGCATATTGTACACCTAGTCACTAGCAAAGATGAGTTAAGTGCAAATCTTTTTAAGGAGAGAGAAACAAGCCAGTTAGAAGGAAATTGTTGTATTCCTGAGTTGATGGAAGAAATATGTTGCCAATTCGTACTGCAACACAGCTATGAGGACTAGAAGCTGCATAATAACCAAGTACTTCTGAGATAGTGCCGGCACACTAGCTGCGTGTTCTACAACAGCATTTTTTAGCCATGTTCAACAGTGTGCTGGCTATCGCTCCTCCATTTGTTGAATTCAGGATGACCTTTGCATGAATAAAGTCAAATAGGATTAAGGCAGGAATTTTCAACAATGGGAAAGAGCAACAGATGTAGCCGACTTTGAACGTGGGAGGATTGTTGATGCACAGTTGCCTAAAGGGAGTGTCTGTGGTGACAAAAAAGGGGGGGGGGGAACCAGCAATTTCCTAAAAAATTAACTGCATAAAAGAAATGAAAATAAATAGAAAACAATACAAAGGAACTGAGTGATCCTGGTGTGCATGGTTTTTTGACTCACTGCCTCCTTTTAAATTTTTTTGTTCTACTCTTCCAGCAGAACTGTCTGCTCGCTGCGATTATCACCATATGAGCTATCTGAGGTTTTTGTGGATAACATTTTAGATTCACTTTTTTTCCTGAGTTATTTTTAAGTATATAAATGGAATGTAGGTGAAAAGGAGACGATGTTTCTCTGGACAGTTAGCCATTTGAATACAAAATCCAGATCCTGCTAATATTTTTTTATTCGATTTATCCTATGCAAGAAGTATATAGAAGGATATCAAGTGCAAGCACTCTGTATGGAGACTGTTACAGAATAGAAAAAATGGTTTAAAACACATTTAAAGCAAGAACTCTTTCTGATGTATCTTAAGTAGTTTTTTACTTTATGTGCCTGTTGGATAAAGTGAATTTGTTTTCATCTCAATAAAAAATAGAGCATATGTTTTTATCTCAATAAAAATAGAGCATGCATATGTTTTTTCTTGGTAGATTTAGAGAATGTTTTAGTACGTTATAGAAGTATTCAGTTACCTTTTTGAAATACAACCAATTCTTTGAGACTGACTTGGTTTCATTATTGACAAGAGCTATTTTGCAGTTTAGTAGATAGTTGTGTTAATCCGTAAATGATACTTCATAGTTTGCAGTAATGAATAATGCACAAATTTTAAATACAGTTCATATATATAATTCAGACAAATCAGCTTTTGAAAGCATGCATGGGAAAAGCTTTTAAAGTGTGAATGAAATCCTGTGCTCTCACTTGGTTAAAGGGCTTTAAAGGAGCTAGCTAGAAACTAAAGTAATTGAGGAAATCATGTTGTAAATGGTATGAAAAATATTGGTGAGCTTAATAATATTAAAAGTTCAACTGTAATATTTAAGAGCTTCATTAAACACCCACTGATTAAATGAGTACATTACACTTTAAAGAGAGCTATACTATTGAGAGGGCAGTGTCTCTCTGTAGAAAAATCATTTGGATTCAGAGGATGTAGCATGGTAAAACATCTTCTAATACAGATTATCGTGCCTCTTCCCATATTTAGAGCAGAACTTGAGGCGAGCTGCGGGCTACTCACTAGCTGATGACATGCCACTGTAAACTCAGGAGTTGTAACACGTCTCCCATCCACAAAAAAGGAGTCTTTCAACACGTATTTAAAAAAAAAAAAGAAAAAAGAAAAAGAAAATAATTGTCATCAGGTATTGAATATGTAGAAGAACACAGCTCTAAGTGCTGGAGGCTTCATTAGTAATTTTTCTTACCTTAGTGAAGATGCTATGATGTTTAATTTGGGGACTAGGAACAACTTTATATGCGTGCCTGGCATCTTTAGCATCATGAGCACCATGAGCACAGAACTCTGCTGTTTGAGTGGGTTCATAACCACTGTGGCTGCAGAAAGTAGCCTTTATTTGCCTGGGGACTCAGTGTAGGGACAGACATTAAGCTCACAAATGTGTACATAACTGCTGGCATTGACTGCACGTGCACAATTGTGTAAAAGGCTGTCATATTCACAACAGCAAAAACTTGGAAATATATTTTGAAATAACACTTGGATGGCTTTTTGTAAACGTTCGTGAGACTTAATGCAGAGTCCATGGAAGGCAACAAGAAAATGAAGTCCATTAGTTGTTCCTGGGCAGTGAAATTTTTTCATCCTAGTTTCCATGAGTATGAAATAGGGCAGGTTAGAGCAGTTTCTAGTTCTTTCGTTGTCTTTTGTATATTTGAAGGGTGATCCACAAGTAAAAGTACCATCTCTTTTTATTTGGTGGGCCAGCCAAAAATTATATTCTCCCTCATTTCATCAACACCTTGGAGATAAGGAACTGTGATCTTAAAGCCTTGCAAAGGACATGTTTCCTGGCTTGCTTCAGTGCAAACAGATCTTTGAAACTCAGCCAATCAAGCTTTAAAAGTATACTAAAGTATTACACCATCTGAAATAATTATAAAAGTAGTGTTATATTTTTGTATTTTTTTTTTTCCCCTCCATTAGCTGCTTGTTATTTTATGCTTCTGGAGCATAATGAAAGTAATTTTTACTTACAAAAACAGATAGTCAGAATGTGCTTCTGTTGTTTCAAGTGACCTTAATTATTTAGAGAGAGAGAGAGAGAGTATATATATATAGGTATATACAAACTTATATGTTAGTATATTTGTTACTATAGTAAGTATGGTTATTTGTTATATAGAAAGGTATATACCTTTCTATATAACTAATATACCTTCATTATATGCATGCAGACTTTCTAGAAAGTTAATTCAGATAGTAATTTGATACAGATGGCTTAGCAGATCATGATTAAAGTGTTTTGTCCTAGAATCTGCTTAATTAGTCAACCATATTCAATAACACTGTGACCCCTTTTCATAAAGTTGCCAAACTGCTCTCAGGAACTAAATGAAAAGCTTTGTTTTTATCCCTTTAAAGTAATGCTGAAGAATCAATGCATTTCTAAAGTGCCCATATGGTACTCTGTACTGTTGGTAGGTAGTCTATCATGATTTTCATTGACAGCAATGACTCAGGAGTATTATGTGACTTTATCCTTTGTTTCAAGACGTGGGTGTGTAGACCAGAACCCAGTCAATAGGCTTAAATATAAAATTACAGCAAACCAAATATTGTTTCAAAGCTCAAAATCTTATAACTGTAACCACAACCCTTCTATTGTACTTAAAATGCTAATGGAATATTACCATTATTATTTAAAAAAAAAAAAAAGGAAAAAGAAAAATGCTTTTGAGGAGTTTTCAGGGAAGGAGTTTTCTCTGCAAATACATTTAACTGTGTTCACATTTATTTCTAGCAACAATATTAGACTTTCACAAAAAATAGGTTGAGGGTTTTGGATACAAAAACTAGGTTTTGTTGTAGCATAATATCTTTTTATATTTACGTATTTACTATTGGTTTCAAATGTAGAACCAGAATGTGACATAGGTATGAGTAATAGGGAATAACCAGAAGATAATTCCAGTGAGAGCTTCCAAGTTTCTGAAATGTTCTTCCATTTCTGGTCTCCTTGACATACAATAGGGTGATTTAAAAACACTTATAATCTGTCTTTTTTGCAAGTACTTAAAGAGTCTGAGAAGCCCTACAACACATAGGCCGTTAAGTGGTTTGCGTTGGAGCACTTGCATCTTTTTAGAACGAATGTTTCCTTGCTTTTTTTTGGAGGAACTGTGACTGCTCCCCAAACAAATCTATTGCTCCAGATTTTGAGTGCTGTGCATTTTTTTTTGTGCACAGATGACATGTAACTAGCCCTTCATCACCACTTGTGTCACTCACACTGTGTCCGAGACAGTTGCTCTGCCGATATTTCATGCCCAGTACAGAGGAAAAAGAATAAAGAAAGACAGACCATGTGCAATGGGTCTGCTTACTGACCAGGTTTTAGCAATTTCACATCCTTAGACTCCTGAACATTGTCCCTGCTGCTTTTGGCAAGAGTGATGGGCTCTGTGTGGAGCCCCAGCCAGGTGGTGTGAATACTGCTTGAAAGTGCATATCTGCTTGGGAAGTATTTGAGAAATAGATTAAAATTTTAAAATATATATATATTTAAAATGGGATATTTTCATATTAATAAAAATGGGGTAAGAGGCAGGTCAAATCCTACTATGGTCTGACTTTCTGTTTTGTCTTTTTCAAGTTAGAGGATCCTGTTAAAAAACGGTTGTTGATTTTTTTGGCTGCGAGTTGCAGGTTTAGATTCCATAAGAAAGTCATTTTTGACCTCTTTTTGTAGTGCGGTTAGTTACAACCCTACTGCTCACATCTGATTTAGGACATAAGGTATCTCTGGAGTTTTCCATAATGTATGGGCAGAGAATAGCACCCCCTAAGCCCTAAGAGTGGATCATCTAGGTCGGACTTCTTTGAAGAGTCTTCTAAACAACCTGTCTCTACTAGCTGCAGAGGAGGTCTTGGGAAACTGATCTTGCCTATCTAAACTCCTCTTTTGAGAGTCCAGTGCCTTCCTCTTCTCTTCCCCCCACAAACTTACAGAAGGGATTGGAAAGCTATGAAACAGTAGCAGCACTTACACTGCCAAGGTTTTATAAATAGGAGATAATAAAAATCATTGCAAAATTACTTTTAAGTATTTACGTATGATAAAAATAATTTATGTGAATGTAACTCATTGAGAAACTACGCTATGACTAAAGTAGCATGCATACTATATATTTATCAACTCATCATTCTCCCACTAGTGCTTCTACTTGAGTAGTCTGTAACTTTTACTGCAACTGTAAGAAAAACTGCTCTTTGAACTCCTCCCCTGCAACTTTAAAGGTACGGTGGATCTTAGTCAAGTGATGTCACTGTACTTGTTTCCTCATCATGTCTTGGGTCATGCTTCTGCTGCAAAATATTGCCTAGCAATCTGTGAAACCCATGTTTTTAAGATGGTAGGTCCTACAGATAACTTTAAATAATCTTTAGAAGCTCATCTAATTTGGAAGAACAAACTTTGTAGATTCCACTGGAAGCTTGTTTAGAGCAGTATCAACAAAGTATAAAATACATTGGCTTTTATAAATTTATCAAAGTTTAGAAATTACAGCTAGTTTGCTGTGTTACCAGAGCTCTCCCTTACATATGCTTTCTCTTCTCTTTATTCTCCCTGTTTCAAAGATTGTCGTAATCATTTAATCTCTCATTATGCAATTAGATATGTTGCTACACATTTATTAGCAAACTTACTGTCAAACTAGTAGTAATGCTCTTAATTTACACTTCCCAAAGCATGGAAATTCCCATGTAGGAATGAAGGCTCCCTTCTTCTCCCTCCTCCACCTATCCTGAGGTGCTCGTGCAGTGAAAAGTATTGCAGGAGGCTGAGAAGTGTGAATGATAAGTGCTGCACATGTTGCAACACCTGGGCGTGATCAGACTTGTTAAAGATCATGTATGAGGCTTGAGCCTGAGTTTTCTGTGTTTGTGCTGGCTGAAATTTTCCCCCCATAGCTCCTTGGAGCTGTCTAATAAATCTCATCTCATCCCCCAACCCAAAGGAGAGCTATCGATACCTTCCCCCACAGCCCCTTCAAATAGCGCTGGTACTACTGGTTGGACGACTGAAGTGTTCTGGTGCAGTCTTTCCATCTAGGTGTTTCCTAGTCCTGTCTGCAGACAAGTACTTGGAATCACTAACAGCTCACACCAGAAGCATGTTAAGTGTTATGTTAAGTGTTGCATCACCTTGGGACCAATGGAGAGCCTTTCTTTTGAGAGTGCTTAATTTTATTTAACCCAACCGTTTAAATTAAGTCCAAAGGACACTTAAAATGTAACACTTCCTTCCATTTATAACCTGTCAGCAGAAAGGTGTAAGGTCTTTTAATGATTTTAATCCATTGGATAGTAATTTAATAGGGATCTAGTGATGTCATCTGTCTTGTCACTGTGGCATTAGTGACAATTAATGCATGGATTAATGATTCAAATAGTGTTGAAAGGCCAGTGCATCATGAATCCGTATCTCTGCTACTGCCTTACAAATGCCAACTCTAAATGATCAGAAGCCCCTGTAGAGTTGTCTGTTCAAGAAAACCTCTTGGGCTGTCATCTGTATACAATACTCACAAGTATTATGCTCACTACATAAGTAGTAGTACATGCTATAAATCATTTCAAGTTTCTAATGTTACCATATTGTAGCAGTACTTTTTTCTCTCTCTTAGCAGCTTGGAATATTTTCTCTATTTATGATTTGCAAAATTTGTTCCTTGAAGTCAAAATTAGCAGTTGGTCTCAAAGCTTTTAATATTACAATATTTACCATGTAATATTTTGCTCAAAATGTTTTAATTTTTATTTATATGACAATATATTTTTTTACTTCAGGGAATTTAAACCAGAAAAAAAAAATCTGCTGAACAAATTCTGTAGATGCAAATGTTAAGCTGATTTTTAAAATGTTGTCATAAATAGTATATTGTATTAAGGGGGGGGAAGCTATCTCTGTGAACAATGTACTAATATTTCATTCAAAATTTTATGAAGTAGATTGAGGAGTTTTACACATGTGAAAAATGAAATGCAGAAGAGCTGACTGCTGTGTATTGCTGTAACACCCCTAGAACATGGCTAACGCCCAATTACTGCATGCTTAGACTTGGTTGGTAATTACAATTGAGCTGTGAAATATTTTGACAGTTTCCAACTGTTGTGTGGTTATTAGCCAGGCATCATATGGGAATGAAGTACAGTGATTTGATTAGTTTTATGTCCCGATCTGCTTAAATAAGGACTTTCAAAATAAACATGTAGTGTAAATTGTTAATCAACAGCAGTATGTAATTATTAGCAGCTTTTCTTGACTTCTGCAGGAGAGAATTCCTCTTTCCCAAAGATTTTGATTTCTTAAATGAGACTTGCCATACCTTTATGCTTCAGCTTTTCATTTACAAGCTTTTACTTGTTGAGTGCTAAAAGCATAACCACACCAAATTTAATTTGTAGCATGAAAATTATGTGTGTATTTTTCCAGAGTGTAGATTGGCCAGCGTTGAAGCTAGAAAAGCTTGTGTTAATTACGTATTATAAAACAAAAAGGATATTTTCATTTAACATGCGTTTCTCCTTTTAGCTGCACAAGTCCTGGCAATTAGCAAATTTGGATAATGTAAGAATTCCTGGAAAAAGATATGTTAAGCCAAGTGGCACTTGAATTGCTGTTACTTCTACATGTATCTTTATTTTGAAATTAAACTAATAAAGCAAAAATATTTGAAATACATGCAAATTAAGCTCCAGATTGTGCCAGTCTTGTTATGTTCATTAAGCTATTGACTCCTTGAGTAGTGGCTGTTGTTCCATAGGGGCTATTCACAGAAGAAGATACTATTCAATCAGGTAAAGATAGCAATCTGCCTTCACACTGCTTAAATAATGCTTGTTCCGTGGGGCAACTGGAACAAGAATATTCAAGTCTGCTATTCCTTAATTTTTCACTTTATTTATTTACTCCTAGTTTTTGGGTTTATATATTGTTTATGAGTGGTGTTTGTGAGTGAAGCATTCTGTTTATGGTATAGAAGAATTTTTCACATCTTATCTCCTTGGTTTTTCTTTTTTTTAAAAAAAAAAAAAAGAAAAAAAACTAAAATAATTCTTGTTTTGCAGTTCATTCAGCATATGACGTCTCCGCAGTGACCGAGAGCTGAATCCAGCCAACTCAGTTACCAGTGTTGCTTATGTTTTACTGTTTGCCTAAATACGTAATTTCACTCAAAAGTTATCAGGTGGTTTCTTTTGCTGGCTGTTGTCCAGGGTTTGACCTGACCTGAACCTTGCAGACAAAATAGCCTTTCTAATGTATCCTAGATTTTAAAGTGTCTTTGTGCTTTCTGCAGAGATGCACTGAATGGCAGACAGCGTTCCTCTCTACTAGTGTTCATGAGGAGCGGTGGGGTTATACTTCTTCGATAGCCAGTCTTCTAAACAACAAAAAAATAACTAAAAGACAATTACTTATTGTCTGTACAATTACTCATTTGACAAGGTGTGTTAGCAGTTACTGAACTTTCTGTGTGTTCAGATAACTGTGTGCCATTGTAGTTAAAAGGGAAAAAGCAAAATGTACTGTGCTTTGCAAGGAAATCTGATTAACACAGGTGAATCAGTGCATGAGTTGCTTATGAAACAAATAATATCAGGACCTCAACTCCAGACTTTTTAAAATGGAGAGTATTGTTTTTGGTGGATGATGTGAGCTGAGAGGCCAGTGTGAGTTGTGCTCAGTGGGAAGCAGGGGTTCGTCAGCTTGCTTTGCTGCTGCTGGAGAGCAGAGCAGAGCTCTGCTGGGCTCCTGGTCACAGGCAGCAGCAGCCTGTGCCAGCTGTGTCCTTTCCCTGTAGTACCCAGAGTTAAGAAATACAGAGAAGGTAGATCTGAAACACGTCTTAAAAGATGGCTTGGTCCTTATACTTGCCCAAAGGCAAGTTCAGGTTTACGAAATGGAAGATTTCTTCAACCTGTTGTTAAAGACTTCCAGTAATAAAGCATCCATGGCTTTCCAAGGCAGCCTGGGTGCTTCATTATCCTGTCTTATAGGTTGCTCCTCCTAATGTCTGACCTGTTGCAATTAAAGCCTGTAACTTCATTTTGGGAATCACTGGCATGGGGGACAAAGGGTTTGCTTCCTTTTTCAGAATTTTACATACTTGAAGATTTACGAAGTTCCATTCCTTGATCATTTTTTGTTAACGTAAATGACCTAAATTTGCTCCAGCTTTCTTTGTGGCTTATTTTTTCCCCTTATCTTTCTTTGGGCTCAGCTTCCTTACACTGCATCAAGCAAAACTGAACATAAAATTTCTGCTGTGGTTTTATTGATGCGGAGTGGAAGAGGAAGTACATGTCTCGCAAGCTTTATTCCTGTCTATACATCTCAGTATGATGTTTGTCTTTTTCACAACAACCTGATGTTGTTGACTTACGTTCAGCTTGAATAGACTGTTTCCCCCACATCCTTCTGTGAAGAACTGTTACCTAACCTGTTCTTCCTCCTCCTGCATTTATGTAAATGATTACTCCTTCCTATGTTGCACTTGTACCTATTGAATTTCATGCTGTTTTCTTCAGACCTTTTCTCCTTTTTATATGATTGGAGTTCTTCAGGTGCATTTGATGTCTGTCCCAGCTTCATGTCTCGTATGTCATCACCCTCCTCCTTCAGACTTTCAATGCTGAACCTGAGAAGTAAGCTTGCAGAACCCCATTTTAGTGCATAATTACAAGAATCATTTAAAACTAGTCTTGGATACAGTTTTCCAGCCTGTTTTGCACCTATGCTATGTGAGTCTCTCATTAAGGCTCTGTTTTCCGTGCTTCCTTATGAGAAGAGCATCTTGAGACACAATAAAAAGAGCTTAACTACAATCATAATATGTTATCTGCTGCTTCCCTCTCTCTCCCCTGCCTGCTTCTTTCTTATAGAAGGAACTTGGACTGGTTGTCATGATTTCTTGATGACAAATTAATATTTGTTGCTTGTCTTCTTTTTAACTTTCACATTCTAAGAAGCAACTTAATTATTTATCCCACCTCTTTTTCATTAGCTTGTCTGCTTTCTTCTGATTTGCCTTTTTTTATGCTTTTAAAGACTGGAAGGGAATGTAGTCTTTTCCTGCTCTTCCAATATCTCACCTAATGTCAAGTTTTCAAACTGACCATTAATTTTAGATGTTGTTTCATATTGGTTCTTCTGGTACCCTAGGATTACATTAAATGTGTTCAGCTGATCTGAGAACATCTGGCATATCTAAGCTGTTTCCACACCTGGCTGAAATCTGACCTTTTAGTGTCTGATATTAGTAATGCTGGTCTCCAACTTGCATCTGACTGGTAGGATAAACACAGATGAAGACATATGTCTCCCCATTATCTATGGATAGCTCCTCCTTACCACTGAGTGCTGAAGCAACATGTTTTTTTATCTCCACCTTGTGAATGTTTGCATAGAGTGGCCTGCCAATCCAGTATTTTATCAAGGCTAAAACTTACATGTTTCCGTTAAAGTCTCATTTAACTGTAGGTATCCTAAGGAGCTTTCTTGAGAATAGCCATCTTTATGCCTGCTGTAAGATCGTGGACACCAGCACCTCTTGCAGGATTGTAGAATATGCTTATTTTATTTCCACCCTCACTGAAGAGGTGTACTCTGGCCTTCAGAGGCACCATATCAGATTCTGTGTGATCAGTACTGGGGTTAAAAACACCAAGTGCCTAAGCCTGTCCACACACAGAGGTTGTTTTCCTTTGTTAGTACAGTAGCTGTACAAATCTGGCATCTGTGTTCTGTTCTCAAGTATTTAAAACAAAGATTTCTCATAGGCAAAGACTAATACTGCCGTAAATCTCCACATGGCTGTGCATTAATATAAATGATGCAGTAGACGTACAAAATAGGTATTTACAAAGTTCTGTGGAGCAGTATCACCTTAATGATACAACATCAGAAGATTGCCTGAAAAAACAGTGTCTGTTGAAATGCTCAGAAGAGTGGGAGAATGACTTGCATTTATTTAATGGCTAATGTAAAAAGAAATTCCTGCAAAAACAACAAGAGTTCACTGTTTTTAGGAAGAACTGGCAGTGACTTTCATTTTTAGTTTGCCTTGTGCTTGCTTTTAGAAGAGATTCTTGTGACCTTTTCTGACAAGCTCTAACACTTCCATTGTTCGCTGCAGGCCTTTGAAATGTGGCAGAGATAGCCTTGGGCCCAGGGAGGTGCATTTTGCTAGTTCAGTTCACATTTAACAAAGTTAAAAGCTTTGAAAATTGCTATTCCTCATCTGTGGTTTAAGTTGCTTAATTCTGGCAACCTGCCCAAAAACCCGAACGTTCCCGTCATGGCAGAAAGCCAGGAATTGTGAACCGGCAGCATCCTGGTAGCTCATCTGGGCTTCCAGCACAGATTTCACAGGAGCAGAGACTTCAGCCCATGTGCCACCAGGGCAACTGGGGAAAGGAAAGTGGACACAAGGAAATTGCCCGTCTTCTGATAGCAGAAAAATGAGGCCCCATCCCTGCATGTGACCTGTTCATACTGTTACATTACAAATACATGTAATCATCAGAGAATGAGCTCAGCATTCATTTCTGCTTAATAGTATGAATTATACACTTCTTCATGTTTTTTTGTTTTTTTTTTTAATTGAAAACATGTTGTTCAGGACACAGATTATGTGACCTCAGGGAAGAGAAGCTAGACAATCCTCAGCCAATCCTTTTATTTGAGAAGGAGCTCACTGGGACTTTTTTTCATGTCCGTACTGACCATCAATTGAAATTACTTGCACATAAGTAACCAGTTCATTATGTTGTCTCAGATTCGTTTCTCCTTTACCAGCTCATTAATCTTCTCCTTGCCATTAGCTAATAAATTTAGGGCTTCTCAACCTGGTGAGGTAGCTACCCTCTCTCCTGTGCAGTACTGTTATTCTCTATAAAGAACATCCACAGGAGGAGGTAGTTGTGGGTAGTTATTTAGTTTGAAATAAACAGTCTGTCCTGTTCTTAATTAAATCCCATGAGCAGACGGGCTCTGTGTCCTGTTGCCAAGTGAGGAAACTGTCCGGTAGTTGATGTGTTGTGGCTTGTGGTTCTGAAGGTTTAAAGTTCAGTTCCTGAATACTTCTGGTTTTTTATCCTTTTAATCCTCAACAATAAAAACCAAGCCAAAACCCTAAAAGTCTAGGCTAAGAAAAAGTTACTTCATTACTATACAAAGTAAAAGCCGAAAGGAGGTTACCAGGTAATTACAAAAATTACAGAATGAAGTACTTAGCAGTTATGAATTGCCAGATTTAAGGTACCTTCTGTTACTGTAACCTTTCCCATCTTTGTGCACTGTATGCAATTGTATGACTATGTGCCATGATTTTCTGCCGGGCCACTTCCTCAGAGCAAAAGTAACCAGACCCTGTAATAGAAGAGACAGCTGTCTGCAGGGCTGCCTTTTTTTTTTTTTTTTTTTTTTTTTTTTTTT
>Ga0065711_1005477_pt1 | contig 22405 bp, 9 predicted proteins | sample Hoacrofraction12_FD_59098 | JGI IMG/M metagenome (GOLD analysis project Ga0065711, IMG submission 59098) | Hoatzin crop microbial communities from Cojedes, Venezuela - Epithelial fraction 12 v2 (version 2) | ecosystem: Host-associated > Birds > Digestive system > Esophagus > Crop | place... | reverse complement strand
TCTCCTTGTTGGCCTGTCTTTCCTAAAGAGTCTGTAGCCATCCATGACAGCATGCCAGTCATGCGAGTTGTCCCACCACATTTCTGTGATGGCGACCAAGTCGTAGCCGTCCTGCTGTATGATGGCTTCCAGCTCCTCCTGTTTATTGCCCATGCTATGTGCATTGGTGTAAACACACTTGAGCTGGGCTGTCAGTCTTACTCCTGACTCTGGCACACCAAGCCTGGGCTCATCCTTAGTGAGCTGGACGATATCCTCTTCTCCCTTGGAACCTACTTTAAAGCCCTCTCAATGAGCCCCGCCAGCTCGTGGCCAAGAATCCTTTTTCTCCTTTGAGATAGCTGCGATGCACCTGTTGCCAGCAGGCCCGGTGCTGTGTACACCTCCCCATGATCAAAGAAGCCAAAATGTGACGAATGGCACCAGTCCCTGAGCCATCTGTTAACCAGGTGAGATTTCCTGCCCCTTTCAGTACTGTTCCCTGCCACTGATGGGATGGAGGAAAACACCACCTGCGCCCCTGATCCCTCAACCAGTTGCCCCAATGCCCTGAAGTCCCTTTTGATGGCCTTGGGACTTCTTTCTGCTATCTCGTCCCCGCCAAACTGCATTACCAAGAGGGGGTAATAATCAGAAGGCTGCACCAGACTAGGAAGTTTCTTCGCAACATCCCTAACCCGGGCCCCAGGGAGGCAGCAGACTTCCCTGTGGGATGGGTCCAGTCGGCATATCGGGCCCTCTGTTCCCCTCAGAGGGGAATCACCTATGACAATTACCCTCCTTTTTTTCTTAGCCGAGGCAGTAACTACATGTGATTGCCTGGTTTTACTTTTTTAATTTTCTTAATATGTAGCTTTGCACAGTACCATTGTTTTTAAATAGTTCAGATTACACTGGAGTTTTGTTGTTGTTAAAAAGTGATAACTGTGCATTGTTCATGATAATCTATCTTCTAGATAACACAGCTGGAATTTTTACAGCAAAAAGTGGCTTCAGAAGGCAAAAGCAGTTTTCTTTCCACTTGCCAATCATAATTCTGGATAATGGAACCCCATCGCTGACGAGCACAAATACTCTCACCATCACTGTCTGTGACTGTGACACTGAGGTTAACACCTTCTACTGTCGATACGGAGCTTTTATGTTTTCAATGGGTCTCAGCACAGAAGCTTTAGTTGCTGTTTTAGCTTGCATACTAATACTCTTAGGTAAGTACAAGTAAGAGAAATTACTTTGTTTCCTTTTACAGTGGGCTTGATTGAGTGACAGATATGTTCCCTAGACTGGAAGACTGGAAGTACTGTGCTATTGAGAAATAAAGGCAAATGTTTTCTTTCTTTTCTGTTTTCTTAACTATAATTTCTCATTACCCCCCCAGTTTTCAGTAAAATTTGAATATTAACATAACATCCTAAAAGATGGCTCTAGTGGAGTCATGTTCCTACTTACTCCTCCAGCATTGATAATAACAAAGATTTCAGAGTCCAAAGTCTGTATTGAGCCCGTGTAAAGCATTACACAAGAAAGGTGGTTACTATAAGAATATATTAAAAGAAGCAGCACCCTTCTCATTCTGCCTTAGGTATGTCAAATATAGAGCTAAGATGAATTTAAAAAAAAGAGAATCTGATACTCTCAGAAAGCAACTTCAGAAATAAACAGACCGTTTCTCTGTCAATTAAGGAGGCTGCATCTCCAGACAGCCTTTTCTTCAGATGCTGGACGTCTCTTTTTTTCTCTCAGTAGACGCCAGTTTAACCTCCATTACATTGGGGAGCTTGTGGATGGAAAAGTGGGTTTGAGAGCATTTTAAATGCACAGGAGTTGTCCTTGTACCTTTGCAAAGGGTCACGCATAGCTGGCAAATGGCACTCAAAATCAGATCAATTACCCAAAGCTGTCTATTCCTGCACTGCATGGGCTATGGCTGCTGCAAGGTGTGTTGAAGTGACTGCACTTAGGGAAACTGCTTCTTCACGTGGTGAAGCATGCAGCTATCTCTGTTACAATGTATTTTCCTTTTTTCAGCAAAAGGATATTCCTGCAGTGTTTGATGAATGATCTGATGACACTGAAACCTTATAACAGCACATACACTGCACTAATCGTTACCTAAAGGTTGAATATCCATTCTGACATTCTGTCTGAGTTAGTGAAGCTAAGGTATGGTAGGTTCTGAGGCCAGGAAAGAAAGACAAGTGGTAGAGATGGGTAGGTTTTCCAAGGCAAGATGACTGACCTTAGAGCTTAGTCACAGATGGTGATCTTGGGCCTCAAGATCAAGTTCAAGCTGATGTCACTAAAGCAGCAGGGAAAGACTTCGAAATCCCTGCTGCCTGTGTAACAATTCAGCAAATCCATATTATGCCATATAGCAGTATATTTCATAAAATACCATACCCAAAAATACCACAAAACAATCGATGGATTATGTTAGCGAGATCATTTTTCTACTAAAGAAACTACAAATAAATCTAAAGCTAGAAAATGAAAATACAATCAGGATTTCACTAAGAAGTGTGATATAAATTAATCATTGTAAATTGTGCAAACCTAGCATAAATTATTTTTCAGTAAAATTCCGAAAAAAAGGAAAAATCTAGTCCGAATCAAAACAATAATACTTCAGCATAATATCTAGCTACACGAATTTAATGTCCAGAAAGAAAGAAGTAATGATAACAGAAATTACATTGCCTTAAGAAACAAAAAACTTTTAGTGAATATTTTTCTCTTAACGTATTTACTAATGACAATAAATACAATAGCAAACTTCTGTATCACTGAAAGAAATACACAGAATTTTAAGTAAAACCCTTTTTTTTTCAGTATGAAAGATATCTAGGTAAAGAACATTCTTTTTTCTCCCCTTCTTTTACAATATGACCTCTTCTAGTCTACAAATAACAGCATACAACAGTAAGCATAGCATCATGAACTACAAGAAAACTGAGGCTTGAAGATGAAGGCTTGCACCTCTATTCTGATGCCCTATTTTGATCTGCCAAAGTAACAACAGAAGACAAGAAAGACAAGTCCACTAAAGCTAATGGAATTATTTTGATTTTACAACAGTGAAAAAAAAAATTTAACAAGTTGAAGATCACCCATATTCTGCATCCTGTCCATCAGGTTATAGCTTATTTTCCTTAGCACAAGGAATAAATACTGTCTCTAGTTATTTCCTGTTGTACTTCTGACCTCTTGACTGAATCTCTTGGTGAGAGCGGACTGAAATTTCTCCTAAAATGGAACCCTATAATTTAGTCCCACAGTTAAATGCGTTGCCCGGAAGCTGCACACATACCTGGTAATTACGAGTCAGCATCTTCCTATGGCTTTGAACTCTCACATTTAGGTGACCTGCAGGAAACTGCAGAAACAGAATGGTCTACGAAAATATGCATATGTTTTTCTTTATCCCTATGAACTCATTGAACAGATAGGACAAGGACAAAAACAATGGAAGGTTACCTCACAATTATTATGTCTAGATGAGAATACTCTTGCCCAGACACTAGCCATTTCTTGATTCCATAGCAAAGTCCAGGGAAGCACTAGTTTCCCTACTTTCATCTCCTGGTTTCCAACAGAGATAAGAGGAATATACAATTGGACTTTTTGGTTTCCAGACGTGCCTGAACTTCCAGAATCACCTTATTTAAATCTGAGCTTTCCTTGTCTCAGTCAATCTTCAGTAGCGGCACTGGAAGGTAGCCCCCCTGACTGACCTCCGTGCCTTAGACCCTGCAGTCAGTGAGAGCTTACAGGCAGGCCAGTGAGCATTTCAGGTTTTCTTTGATTGTTGCCGGATGTCTGAACCCAGTCACTTTGTGCTACGCACTTAAGGGGCTGAGGATCAGGCAAACTATATCACTGCATTATCCAGGCCTTCAGTGGACTTATTCGTCAAGAGCTGCTTGGTTGCCTGCAGAGAGATCCTCTCTCCAGATGGAATAAACCCTTGGAGTCTACTGGGCCTATGCATATCACAGAAGTCAAAGCAGGGATATAGATAAATATATTAATCAAAAGGAAAAAGAAACTAATCTACCACATGCTTTACAGACACATGTATTTTAAATGTATTAAATCTTTGAATGTATTTTTGTGATTATTTAAAATGAAAGAATAAAATGTTTTACACATACTAATTTTGCCACGTGTCTGAAAATTAAAATTCCATTGTTTTCCATTTACCATTATCATCGTGAGTATCATTAGAAGAGTGCACCATGAAAAACGTTTGGAGAATTGAAACTATCTGGGTTTTGCAAATAAATAATAACGTTGTAGAAATTCTTGTTTACAATGCTTTCAAGTTTGGTGTTGGTATCTCCCAATCAAATGAAATAGTAGACAGAAAATACGTGGAAATAAAGAACTATTTCAGGTCTCTCACATCCCTAAGTGAGGTAAAATCCTGTCATTGTTGGTCGTTGTATCATGTTATGTCCCAGGTAAGAAATTACACTTCACAAACTACTCATTTAATAGAACTGCAGTAAGATTTAGTTAAAAACTGAAATCATTAATCTCTGTGAAAGTCATAGACTATTTCAAAGGAGCATTCAGCTAAAAATGAAATGAGGTAAGGTTAAAAAATAGTACTTTACAACAGAATTTAAAAAAGCTTTCATATGTGAGAGAAACAAGCTGCTCTGATATATAGGCCTTGACAGTAATTACTGCTACAACATCATGCAATATTTAGTGATAAACTTCAACTTTCAAAACCAGCATATCAGAAATAATTGAACTACACCCTGCATAATCTGTATAACTGAATGATTCAACCCATTGAGGAGGATATCTTGCTCATTGTCTCTTATTTCATTTCATTTTCCTGGGGCTTTGATCTGAGAGAGAGTCAGAAGTTAAGAATTTAAATTCTGAATGTGAAATTGATATATTATGTGATAAAATAAAGCAGTTTCAAAAAGCATAACTTGCATTTCCATCAGTTTCAAATTCCCATCCACCAAAAGAATTGCTCCATTCTGTTCACCTATTTTACAAGTCCCTTTGTAGCTATTTTCCTGCTACATACTACGCTCATCTCAAAACCATAAAATCCGTAAAAATTATAGCTATATAGATTTGGTAAGATAGCTTTACTTTGCAATAACACTGATATTAAGAAACACCACAATTTTTTAAAGTATTTCCAAGCACATTCAAAATCTCTGGTTCTGTTTATATTTTTTTACCTTGTCTTATTTTTCCTTTTCTATTTTTTTGTAGTGTTCTTTTCAGCAATTCTAGCCATAAGACAGCAGAGGAAGAAGTCTCCATTTTCAGAGAAAATTGAAGAATTCAGAGAGAACATTGTCAGTTATGATGATGAAGGAGGTGGTGAGGAGGATACAGAAGCCTTTGATATTTCAGCACTGAGGACCCGCACAGTCATGCGAACGCACAAACCTCGGAAGAAGGTCACCATGGAAATCCAGAGCCTCTACAGACAGTCTCTTCAGGTTGGCCCTGACAGTGCAATCTTCAGGCAGTTCATTTCAGAAAAACTTGAAGAAGCAAATACAGATCCTAGTGCTCCTCCGTATGACTCACTTCGGACCTATGCATTTGAGGGGACTGGCTCTTTGGCAGGATCCCTCAGCTCTTTAGATTCAAACATGTCAGACACAGATCAGAGTTATGACTACCTTACAGACTGGGGACCTCACTTTAAACAGCTTGCAGGCATGTACACTTTCCATAGAAGTGTGGGGGATTAGATACTCTTTGGCTTGTTGTTTCATTTTCCTAAATCTCAGAAACCAAAACCAACTCTGAATTTTTAAAAAGGAGATCATCCCACATTTAAGCAGGAAATAAAAAAAAAAAAAAGCCCTTTTTTTTTTTATTGGAAAATCTTGGATGTAGAGATCTTTTAAAAAATCACACCAGGCATGTCATGAGGTGAGGGGATGGAGACTCCCATTTGAAAATCTGGTGGCTATTTAGGTGCTTGAATGCAAACTGCTCTACTTTGAATATCTAGGCTCCCTTCTGAATACTGAAAACCTGGGTCTTGCAAGTACAAAAGGAGGATTAGAAGCCATAAATAGATATTGTAAATATTCTGTCATCCATAAGCTTTAAATTGTTTCCAAAGTTAAGACAGACTTTTCCTGTTGCAGCTGAATATATTCATTAACTAAAGTTAAACATGCATATTTGTATAAAGCTTCATTACATAAATACACTTATGTGAAAAAGTAGACGCTAGATTTTCTAATACAATTGTCATAAGTACTCATAGAATCATCTATTTATTATTCTTAGGATGATAAAACTAAAACAAATATCTTTTCCTATCAGTGTAAAAAGATCTATTACATCAACAAGTATTTGCTGCCATTTTAGTTTTTAATGGAGCTATTGGAAAATGTATAAACCAATACATAATTTAGGAAATAAGATAGAAAAAAAGAAATCACTTCAAGTTGGAATCAACATGCAACGTAAATACTGCAATCAATCAACCACAATATATATTACTGTACTTAGAACAAAATTCTATCCAAATACAGAGTTTAAAAGATGACTGATTTACCTGCACAGATTTATTTTTTTATTATGGAATATAAAATTATCTGCAGCAGTCAGTTTTATTATAACAATATTAAGAATCTTTAAAATGCTAAGCTGATGGTTATAAAACTTTATGTATAACATTAGATAATAAGAAAATAAAATGCTTTAATTCTAATCCACTTCTGAAAATGGTCCTGAATCATTCTGCAGGATTGAAGTCAGACTTCAAGATTAATTTCCCACTGTATTCTTTCCAAACTTTTCATAATGAATTTAAAGCTGTCTCAGAATCTTTTTTCACTCTTGCTGATACTGATGCCTAGCAGCAATTTTGGATCTCAGGGTCATCAAATATCTTCAAAATGGTCTGTTTAGAACAAGCATCCTGCCTGTATTTTATTCACATATCTTCCATCAGGTATTCATTTTACAGAAATTACATTATGTAATCAACTGACACATTTGCACAGCTAAAAGCTGGCATCAGGATAAAGAATATTATGAAATATTTCTCATCCCCCCCCTCCTTTTATTAATAAGTTTTTAGGTAAGCACTACCGATCTACATAAGCCAGGCAAAGCTTATGAAAGAAAAAACAAACAAACAAACAAAAACAACAGTAAAAAAAAAGCCGTGTAACATATAAACTCCGCAACATTTTCTGCAGTTGCTGTTTACTGAAGAAAACCAAGGCATTTAGGCTGAGTGGAAAGGTGCCAGTGTAGTGTTTAAATTCCTGTCAGCTAAAAATAAACCATGTGGAGGAGTTTTAAAATAAGGAGATATTTCCAATGTCTGGTAAGGACAGAAACATAAATAGTGATATTCTTAGAAAGATACAGGGAGTTGTCCTTCAACCATGTGTAAAAGAAGCAGCAACTGCTTCATAAGCAAAAACTAGTTCTCACCAGTCTCATGCTAGGACGCTAGCATGAAAGAGCAGCTACGAAACAGCTTTAAGAGATGCACAATGAAAAACATTGTATTAATGACTAACATTTGTGTTCAATGGCTCATAAACAGATGTGACAAAATAACTTTTATCTGAGATAATATTGTACATATTAGTGATTTGCTCCAAGGAGAGGAATAGAGAAAGAGAGAACAACACTCTTGTGCTGGTTGTTGAACAAGGTGAATAATTACATTTTTAGGATTAGGTCTATAGATTTCTGCAGGTTATACCCTAAATAAATCTTTATTCCACAGACAGTCCCAGTGGCACTTATGAGAATTCCTCATGCTTTCAGTTTGTATTTAGTGCCAAAAGGATAACAGTGTCTGATCCTATCTCAGTCCAGAGATTTTGTCCATTTACGTGGGGAAATACCCTTGAACACACAACCATGCTTGCACTTACTTCATAATTTCCTCTTTTTACTGTAAGGATCTTTAACAATAAATACTTTTTGTAACTGGTGGATACCACTGTCACGTAATTTTTGTAACCAATATACAACAATATCAGTAACTTCTATGTGAAAAGGAATTATGCCCTACAATGGATCTTAAATGATCTTTAGCTGAAAAGGCATAAGATTGTGTTTGCATGTCAGAGAAAGGAAGTGGGTTTTGCTCTGAAGAACTTATTCCTAGCTTTTACTGGCCCACATCTAATTAGATTCCTGGTATTTAATCTAAGTCAAACCTGTCAATTGATTTCCACACATGAGAAAAGAATCACTGAATTGACCTAGTAACTTCACACTTCTTTTAATATGCTATACTTAATTGAGCTGAACAATGTCTGCAAAAAGGTTTTGTACAAGTGTCTGTTTATTTCAAGAAAGTAAACGTTGTGATGAAGCTGAAATTAAACACATAAGAGTTATCATAGTAATTAATAGTATGAAATTAATAAAGGATAAGCTATAAGTCAGAGTTCCTGATGGTGAGATCTATTAAACTGTAGAAAGGTTTTCCCAAGAGAATCCTGTCTTACCTTTATCTATTAAAATTCAGTAGTAGCTAGAATTGGCCATGCTACTGGCTAAAGTGAAGAGGGCAAGTATTGTACCAGGTGGCAAATATATATTCAGCTGTTCATGACCTGCCTGAGGGAGTATAAGGAAGACTTACTGACTGGTCAAAGGAAGTATGATCATACGCACTGCTTTTCTGTACATATGTTTTGAAGAGATGTTCCTGTACATTTCTGTTTCTGTAACATGATAAAGTGACAGGTTAAAAACTGGTGAAATACCTGACAGAAGACTGGCTTCCTGTTTCAGTCCTTGCTCATTGGGATTCAGAGTGTTATTTCTCTTATTATTTAAAAGCCAAGGAAATGAAGACTATGAATACATTAATAAATGCTTAACATTCACATGTTTGAACTTGAAAATAAAAACACGGAGTCACTTGAGAGCACATTGCAGCTTCAGACTCATTGTTGTGACTGGAAAAGGGTATTTTGTTTATTAATTCACCCAAAATAAAATATTTTCTTTTGATTTTCATTTTCTATATCACAAAGTAGGATTTTTATTTTTGTAACACTGAGAAGTAATCCTGATTGCCACTGAGGATAATCTGAATCTTTAATTCACGTAATTTTCCTACCATATTTTCTCACAGATACTGTCATTATATTCATAGATTTGCTTTCAAAATTTGCATTGGAAATGTGGTTGTTTTAATACTCATTCTTAACTATATGGGGTAACCCTGTCGGATAAGAATAAAATAGTTTTAAAAAGACAGTGTGAATTTTATGCTTCAAAGTCAGATCTAATATATGCTTTCTGAGGAGTAGAAGTTGAAGGACATTATGTGATTTTACATTCTGGCAAAGAATACATTTTACCCTTGATCCAGAATATGAACAAATGGAATAGAAGTTATATGAAAAAAAGATCAGTAGCTACTAGTAAAATCTGTATGACTTCTCTACCAGAAAATTGATAAACCTATACTTTATAAAGAAAAATATAGTGGATTAATGTTTATAAAAAAAGTTGACTCATTTTAACACAGTAATTTGGATGCTCTCACATTTATTCAGAGAAATAATTTCTTGATATATGGCTTTGTATCAACCTTATGTCTCATACACAGAGTCCAAGGAACAGTAAGATTTAACTGTAGTGTATGAAAAGATAAAACATAGATACAAACAGATTGCTTAGATCAGTATGAAACACTTCACCCTCTGTAAACAGATAATAGTAGTAGTCAGAGATACGCATAAGACTCAAGAAGATATGTGTCAGCAAAGGCAGTTAGATTTATACACTAAGAGCAAATATTAATAAAGACAATTAGAAACAATCACTACTTCACAAAACTCTCTAATAGCAGAAATCAGAACAGAATATCAATGGCTCTTAATTTCCCAAACATTTAAATTGTGATTTAAGGTAATGTTTTAATTATTTTAAAGCTTATAATTTAAATACATTTTATTTAAACAAAGTATTTAATAATACTCCACACCTGGAGGTTCAAATAAGATTGATTTGTAGAGAAACAATAAATTCATACATCTGGCCAAAAGGATGAAAGAGAAGTGATTGGATTAAAGCTTAAAAGGTTGCAAACTTATCCATAGGTATAAGATGCATCCCCTCTGATTTTGTTACCTGTAAATTAATCTCTGTCATCATAAATTCCTCTGAAAAGGGACTTTACAAAGGGCATCTTGGATAAGTGTTTTAGTAGCTTGGGAGCTGGAACAAGAATTCTTTATATACTGATTCTGTATGTTGGACTTACTAATGTCAAAAATATTCCCCATTATTAATAACGAGGATATCAGAGATATAAGCAAGAACATGATGGCTTGGAAGACTGGAGACTAGAAAACGGATAAAATGGCAAAGATAAAGATCATTCACTTTGGAAACAGTTCTTAAAAAAAATCTGCCATTATACTTATCCAGAAGAGTAATTAAACAGGATGAGTATATTCTAGATTCTAATAAACTATGAACTGTCAATGAGATTCATCCCAGAAAAGCAAAAAAAATACCAAAAAATCAAACAAGTATGAACCAAACTGTAGTAGACAACACAACAGACAAAAGAAAATGTTGACCATGAAATTATAATGTTGTTTCTGAGAGTCATACACTCATTTAAACAGCAATCCAAAGGTAGCTCTAACATTAAAGTGTTTTCATAGGATATCTGGTTACCAATTTATTATTTACTCCATATATACAAGCTCTTTGGCAAGGGCTAACAAGGTGTCCAACAGATGTAAAATATGTGATAAAAGAAGTTATCCTTAAACATCTCCTTTTATAATTTCAACAGTCTAATTCAATATGCACACATTTCATGATATATTCAGTGAACCTCATTTCATGGGTTTCAAACACCGATTTTCTTACATCACTCAAGAATTCAAAACATTGTTACAATGACTTTACATATATTTTATGAGAATTCTTAAAGATTACAGTGACTTAGGTAATATTTTCTCCAGGTTCTTCTTGTCACAGCAGCTTATTCTCATAAAAATCTCACCCTGTTTTTTCCGTCACTCAATATAAAGACATCCTAGTTAGCTTCTAAAAGCATTGGCATTCACTACAGGTCATCTCACCCAACCTTAGCTACCTAAAAATCAACATGTAAGCTATTCAACTCCTTTGCATCCCATGTTGCCACTCCCTCAGACACACCATAAGTTCAGGGCAGGCTGGACACTTTCCAGGACTGCAAAATGAAAGAGGCATCCTTCTTTATGGGACCGAGTTAGGCATGATAGACCTTCCACAGAAGAGAACTCCTGCTAATACCTCTCCTTCATGTCACTGAGGACTCTAACCTGCTAATGAACCACCTGCCAATGTTCATCTGCTTTTCCTAGCTTGACAGAGGTATAAAGATTCTGCTTTGTCTTCTTACCTTCAGGCACATTCGGGTTTATTTTTAAAAAGCTAATAAATATTTTTCTTTGACAATAGCTCCTGTCAGTCTTGAATGATTATTATTGCTTTATAGTATTCTACTAACAGCTAAAGGTTTCCAAGTCAGCTCCTTGTGGAGATAGCTATTTTGCAATCACAAATTTCAGGAAATGCACAGAAAGAGACATAAAATCAAGGCCAAAGAAGATCAAATGATTCATGTAGCTGGTCAGCTCCTGAGCTGCAAATAAGTTGTAGATCCTGAAATGATCAGTCCACTGCCCATCTCCCTGGACTACAGCTCATTTTTTGCAGCTCTTCCTGTGCTTTCTTGGTGAATACTAAAGTAGTTTAAAATAAAAATACTGTGTTCACCCGAGTTGGTCTGTTCTGGTTTTTTAGGTCACTTTGAACAGCTTTTTGTATATGACCATTGTCAAACCAGGTAGAAGAAATGCAACTGCTAGTTTCTTGTGTATGATGCTTTCTCCCAACATAAACTAAACCACAAGTGCATGAGAGGCTTTGAAAAAAATACCCCAACAAGTTAAGGGTACAGCTCAGGGAAACACTTTATCTTGTCCTCTCCCTGATATACAACTTTTCTAGATCCATCTTTGCCCTGTTGTGTCTTAAAAGAAACAACAAGCCTTAGCAAATGTAAGTCTCTCACAATATACCTTTTTTTATAGGAACTTTGTAAATAACAGTCTGTGGCTAAGAAGCAACAGGAAATGAGATAAATGCAAGCTGAAGTGTTTAAGGAAATCACCATTGACTTGTTACCGATTTGTTGCAGTCAAGTTGCAGAGTAGGTTACTTGAACACCCACCAATTTGTTAGACACAGTATCTTGTTATAGGGAAACAGTTACATTCAAAGGCAAGAATTTGCTGATGGCCTGATTAAAGTTATAATTAGTGCAGTTCTTAAAACTCATAGTTCAAATTATATACGGGTAAAGTGCTATATAATAAAAAAATTTCCTCTCTACTCCTTTTTTTCTGGTTTTATGCTCAAGATCCTAAGGTTTCCATCTGGAGCAGGAGGAATGGTACGAGTCATCAGCATCAGTAGTCCTTTGCCAGAAGAAAGAAACACTGATGTTGATTGTGTCTTACTCCTTGCTCCAAAATTCAGTCATTTTTATATGTTTGCTTACATTGTTTACACCTTAATCTTGCTTCACTGGTTTACAAGTCTGAATATACTTTATACGGTTTGTTTTACATAGGCTGAATACTTCTTTATTCTAAAGCTCGTTTTACCCAGCTCCCAATATTGCATTCTTTTGGTGATCAGAAGTTAAGCACTGGTAAGCTGTTTCTACCCCATAGCATCCTGTGCCAACAGCAGTATCCTGGGTCAATACTTTCAAGGGGCGAATGCATTTTATTCTAAGCTCATAGGTTCATTCTACAGCAAAAAACTCTTTCAAATAATTACATACAAATATACATATATATATATATATATATATATCTGCAGCACACAATTATACAAAGCTAAGCAAAGATAAAACAAGTTAGATAATAGTCACCTGATCATTAGGTAATTTCTCTTATGGTTAAACAAGCCAAAACATATCTACAGTCAGGCCAAGATAAGCCCAGAGAATAGCTGGCAGGTCCTGAGGCTTGTGTTATCCTGACAATAAGCCTCTTAAAAACAGTGGCATCTCCATACTTGCTATGCACAAGCCTACAATCCCTGGAAGGTTTTCAAAGGGAAATCACAATCAGAAACTACGAATTAGCTGTCTCCTAAAATTTCAAGTATTTCTGAAAAAGTAATCACCTCTGAAAGAAGGAGAGGACAACCCTGACCTTTCTGTTGGTCTGAATTACCACAGAAAAAGTAACCAGCATTAGAACTAACATAATTCATAAGCATTTGCCAGAAATGTGTTTTCATCCTTGCTATTTCTTCAGGTTATATTTGCAATATGAAATTCCTGAACATGTTTTGGTTCACAGATCCTTGCCCCCAGCTGAAAAATTCCCCAGCCTTCAGCTGTGTAAGTGCTCCTATGTGTTAGATGGTTCAGATTAATTAAAAAAAACCCAACCAACCAAGCAAACACAAGCAGTCTGCAATACTTAACGCAACAGGATGATAATATTTATTTTCCATTGTTATTGGAAAGTGGTAGAGACAATAAAGACCTGAAAATTAGTGAGCAAATCTTTTAAAAAAGATCCACAAAGTGAATGCTTCAGCTACAAACTTGCAAAATTTTGGAATAACAAAAATCCAAAGGAGAATCTACTTGGTTGACACTTTCTTGCTTTTTTTTCTGTCCAGAAAAAGAAATTTGTAACGTACGTCATAGCAGGAAAAATCAAAATCCATCAAATAACTGTTGTAGCAGACTTCTTTGGAGTACCATTTCATTCCTTGGATAAGAAGTGGATCTTTGCAGGCTGTTGACAATGTTGATATCATGGCTTAGGCTGAATAGTGCTGTAAATTTAAAGGAATAACAATTCTGGACACTGAAAATTGCATCCAGTTTGTACCACCTTTCTAATTTTCCTTTGCAGTGTGCAGGACATGAATTAACTGTTCCTGACATTCCTTGTAAAACCCATACTTTCATGGTTTACTCCAAAGATAACTCAGAACAATTTTAGCTATTCAGGTTTCTCCTCCTTACTGATATACTGACTTGTAGGATTGTAAGAGGTGTGCACCTTTTGCTCTGAGTATTTTCTTGATAATCCTTTTTGTCTGCTCCGTTAACAAAAAATACCAAACAAAAAAAAAGAACAAGGAAAAAGGAAAAAAAGGAAAATAGCAGGAGGGAATCAAAAACTCAGCAAGCAGGTAGAAATGTCACTGTGGAATGCAGTTTGAAACACAATCAGAAACAGATTTTACCAGGAGTTCTACAACTTAAGCTGTAACAAAAGAAGATTTTGGATGTTTATTTTCCCTTTGCAGGGCAAAAAATATCCTTATAAATACCTAATAACATTCCTGCTATTGCAGAGACCTGGGATATTAGAGATGCTTCCACCATCTTGTTCTTTTAGTGTGGCATGCTATAGATACTTTAATGTATCCCTTAAGCTCATGGTAGTGAGCTGGGAAGAATTTGGAACCCTTACTAAGGAGCTGATAAAGGAAAAGATGTTTCTAAGGTAGGTATAACCAAAGTGGTTACATTCAGATGATATGTTCTCATACTCCTAATGTTTTTTATTAGTAGTACTATTTTTATTTTAAACAATTTGACAGTTGAAGTCTGACAGTTTAAAAATGTTTAAGAAAGAAAATTCTTTGTCTACAGAACTTAAGGAAAAATAAAATAAAAATAAAATAAAAAAATAAAATCTTTACGCCATTTTGCAGAGAAAAAAAAAAAGTCCCGTAAGTTCTCATGGTGGGCCTCAACCACTCCAATATCTGCTTGGAGAACAACTCAGTCGGGTGCAAGCAATCCAGCAGTTTCTGGGATGCCAGGTGACAGCTGTATGTTGTAGAAATTTGATGGGCTTGTTACAGGACTAATCCCATGGGCCATCTAGGAGGTAGTCTACCTAAGGTAGATAAAGATCAATATGGTTGCACGGGTGGACTACAATATGGGTGAGAAACTGGCTAGACCACTGGGCTCAATGGATTTTGGCCTACAGTTCACCAGCATTCAGTCTAGTGGTGTTCCTTAGGGCTTGTTACTGAGCTTAACACTGCTTATGATCTTCAACTATTACCTGGTAAACAGTAGGGAGTGCACCTTCAGCAAGTTCATGGACAACACCAAGCTGGGAGGAACGTTCAATATGCTGCAGGGATGCCTTCAAAAAGTAGCTAATGAAGCTAGAGGCACAGACAGGAATATGATGAAATGGTACAGAAAGGTTACTCTATGACTCTTCTTAGGTGTCCTGCTCTGAAAATGGTCACCTATTTGTATGAATGACAGAATGGGTTTGTTAAGACTTACACAAGAAAACCCAACAACAATCAAAACAATAGGTGTCCAAATAGTACTAGTAAACTGGAATATGTAGCAGTTGTTTAAATATGGAATTTCACATGCAAGTATGATACTCACTGTCATTTCTTTTGCTTAGCTAACTCTTAAGGGAAAGCAACGTGTTAGCCAGTTTAATTTTAGGCATAATTTTCATCAAATGTAATAGTTACATCCAGAAATATTCTATCTGGGAGAAAGGAAAGGTACATAATAAGTAGCATAACCATCTGCTTATCTAGAAAGCCATTAATACACAGATAAGCTCAAAGTACAGGATTTCTGTTTGGTTTTTTGATGATTTAAAAGGTGTAAATAACTTTTTGCCAACACTGTAATATGCATATGTAGGTAGAGAAAGCACACAAACTCTGTTTAGCTAGATAAATAACATTGTCTTAAAACCAACAATTGTTGCTTATTTCTTTGTATGATCACAGTTAGAAGCAATAAAGCATGAGAAATGCCTGACTTCCTGAGAATTTAATATTTCCTGTCATTTTTCAGAAGTTGGCATACCCTAAAAAAAGTTAGACTGAATCTAGGTATACCTGAAGGACTTCATGCATTCCTACTTCCTTACTAGTACTTCTCACAGTTGCTGTTGAAGGGAATCACTACAGCCTGTAACTTAGAGAAGAATGTGGGAGAACAAGAAAGAAAACAAAAGGCATGCAGCGCAAAACTAAAATTAGAAATTAAGTCACAAGTCATCTTTGATAACAAAAAGTAAAAACAAAGAAACAAAAAAAATTTTTACAGATCTTGAAAATCTATTAAAAGGTAATCTTTAGAGATGAACCTGAGACACAATCAATTTTCTTTACTCTGTCATTGTTTTAAAATGACACTATACCTCGTATTCATCCTCTGAGCTTTTAAAAGTACATAAGTGGCAACAGTGTAAATATAGGAAAGCATCATTTTCTGACAGAATGACTATTTTCTTCAACGCTACCCACAGCTCAAGTTTTTAAGTTAGCCTTTGAGCTCATTCCAGGTAAAAGTCCAGCTCAATCTGACATTACAGCTTTCAAAAACTTTTGGTCTCAGATGCCTTTTTTTACTGTGTTTGCTTTCTCATCAAAAAAGTTAATTATCCAATTTACAACACATGTTCTAAATCCCTGCCACCTGAAAAGGATATGTTGAACCCCCAGTGCATGCTTAACGCTATCCTACACAAACAAGTAGAAAATCAAGTGTCTACTAATTTTCTTAAAAGGTGTTTTTTGTTTTACTGAGACAGGATTCTCAGCTTGGAGCAATCAATCATCCATACAGTGAGAAACCCTATTAGAAAAGCCTTTAAAATAGTGTCATTGTGGGAATATTTATGATGATTTTTTCTGAAGTATGGCGCTATGTATGGGTGGTAATGTTTCATGCAGGTTTGTTTAGACTAATGGATGGGAAAAAAATCACTGAACAGTTGCACTGATGAAAATTCTGAGTATCTGTAGAAGCACATGGGCTCATTAGACTATGCTTACATACTTTAACATGGAGCAGTTTTATAGACTGCTGTACTATTGAAACAATTCTGAAAATGTTTGCTCAATACTTTTATATTAGTGTCATTCTGCATCGCTGGACTAGGCTAAAAATTTTATTAAGAACCTTATCAGTTCTCTATTATGTGTCTGCACCGCATTGAAAAACATCAAAGTGATAGGACTAAGGCCTTGGTTTTTGAACAACTCTAATATGTCTTCATTATTGCAGTGTTGAAACCTCACATCAACTGAACTTATTTTGTAAAGATATTGAAACAATACTAACGAACTGTAGCTAGGTCTGCTGGTTATATCTTTTTTTTCTGCTGATTGCAGAAAATAGTTTTTCATCTAGTTAAGCAGTGAATTTTTATTGCTTTATAAGAGACCTGGAGAGTTAGTGCTTACTGAGAATTACTGCAAAAGCAGCTTCCACTAAGTAAATGATTATGTACATCTTTTCATGGCCCTATATAAACTTAACTGCAGATTATTGTGGTTCTTTTTCATTTTCTTTCTTTCTTTTTCCTTTTTTTTTTTAACTTAAGGTAGTTCGTATGGGTTCAAGTCTTAGCATGTGAAGAAGCATAGATGTGCTACTATAGGGTCTACTTTATATACCGCAGAGCTTATTAGTGGGAAAATCCTGATATCCAGGATTAGTTTCAATGTGATTAACTTTTCAGTGGCAGCAGGATGGGATTTTTAATTCTAGATTTTAATAAGTTTATGTCAGTTATCAGTTGAACACTTTGGTTAGAAATACACTATTCTCATATGAAATGTCTTTATTCTACATAATTTTCTTTTTTTCAGCTTCTCATAAACCAACTCTGCAAATAATTCTTATTCTTTCTTAAAAGATTAATTTCAAAATAGACTTACACAAGGCTTTCAAACTTTAATATTTCAGTTATTTTCCTTTCCAGGTGATTTTTCTGTCAAAACACACATAACTTAATGCGTCCTCCACTGTTAAACAAATCAGGCTTGTTTGTGGCTTACCTGTATGGGTTCAGTTAGGGCAGGAGAGGAGAAAAATGATAAATAACAAGGACCTAAAATTTACTGAAGGACTTGTCACAGTTTTGGGAGTTGACTGGCTTAAAATCTATTATTGACTTTGGGACAAGAGAGAAATGAGAACAACCATGGCCAGAATATGTCTGCCTATACAGTTCTAAGGGTTAGCTTTTGAATCCCAAGCTGACCAATCATCACCCTATAGCAGCCTGGGGCACTGAGTCTGTAAAAGGTGACTGCCTTCTTATTATGAGATAGTGATATTATTTTTTATTTTTGTTAATATTCTGTATGTGATAGACTAAAGTATTTGATGCCTTACAGTGATACTTTTCTTGAAACAGATATGGATCCATTGTAGAGCTCTTAAGGCCTGTGTAGTCCAAGGTCATTCCACGCAGCTGTTATTTTGCCTCTGAAATACCTGTCAATTCAATTAGATTATCGGATATTTAAACTTACATCCTCTTTTTTTTCCCCATCTATCCCATCTTAAATGCAACATCTATTTATCTGCCTCATGACCTGCTTTTACTTCCAATTACTGAAAATATAGTCATAGTAAAGCTAAATGTAAAAACAAATTGTTAGTCTGGACATCGATCCACACCTTTCAACAGCTGAAAATTATTTACTTTGCTGCATACATAGACAATAAGGGCTTCTGTGCAAGGGACCAGGAAGGCTTGATAAGTTCACCAAAAATGTTGTGCAAAATGATACCCAATGCAGCATGAACAGTTGTGTAGCATGCTCTGATGTAGAAGATGCTACTGAGAACGTGGCAGCAGAGTTGTGTTACAGGTAGGAGTCTGCAGGGGAGATGTTCTGCTGCCTGTCACCTTGGTTCATGTGTATGTACGTATGTATGAATACACAGGTAGCTGCAGAGTATCACGTGAATACTCCCGCCATCCCCTGAGCTGTCCAGATGCCAGCCAGCTGCAGATATTACCATTGACCATTTAGGCACAGAAAACATATTACCATTCAACGTAGAAATAAACCCTTACTAGGAAGAAAGCATGCTAACTTGGTCTAAACCCAGCTCCAGTATACAGCTCCAGAATCATAACTGGCTTACATGTGGTTGCCTTGACATATCTACACCTGCCTGCCTGCACCTCTCTGCAGAAAGGTGGTCTAATATTAGCCTAGCCCTGACTTAATCTGTGAGGATTATTATACTATTAAAGGTCAAATTAAAAAGAGCATCTTCTCAGGGGAACAGGCATTCGTAGTTTGTGAGTTAACTATTCTAACAGCATCTAATAACACCGCAAATTGCAGAAGTGGACCTTCTATTATAAATCACTTGTTTCTTCAAGTGGTGCTCTGTTTTCTAATTAATTGGTCATATAAGACTTACAGAAACTCAGGGATGGAAATTGCTGAAAATTATGGGAGAGTAGTTGAACACTTCAAACCAGCTACGAAAGAACAAAGGTTAAATTCTGCCTTTGAGAAGTGCTGATGTTGAACAGACTATAGCCTGAAAACATTCACTTTATGAAATAAACTTCAGCTATTTTTACTCTGCACAGAGCATGGAAAGCCAGATAATTCACTGCAGTCGAGCAGATGCTTGTTTTGTTTTGTCATTATTATTGTTATTAATACAAAGCATGAAGAGTAAGCGATCCCAGTCAATGGAGAAATGTTATTGCTATAAATGAAGAGCTTTGAAATACTGCACAAATTGAGAAATCAAACAAAGAGAGACAGTTACTTAAAAAGATCTCTGACAAAAAAGAATAAAGGAAGGATCATTATAATTAAAAAGAAGGAAAGAATTAAAGGGGTTATGGACTCAGATTTGTTTCTCCACCACGGTAGGTCTCCAGCTGTTTGGGGGCTGCAGCGTTTTCTGTAGGAGAGCCAGGAGCCAGAGAAAGGGAACTGTAAAAGAAATAATCAGCTTCCCCTTAAAGGAGGCAGAGTTTAAGAGTGGCAAGAAGCACCTATCTCATCCTCCTAGTTGGTAACGAGGTCAGAGCTTATGCAAAATGTCGGAGTGGGAACTCGGAACCGGTAGAAACGATACAATCCCAATGTGAGTAAGATCGTTCTCCTTTATTAGTCATCAAAACACAGTATATATAGCAAAGAAATTACGGCTTCTAATTGGTTAGTTACTCTTAACCACATATAGTCAAAACTGCTGCAATTGGTGCAAAGCTTCATCTCTCGATGCGGAAGCAGTGTTGTGGCAGGAAGCAACACAGTGGCAGGAAGCGGCGACGTAACAGTCCCCCTGCTCCAGTGTTCCGAGCTCGTCGCTCTACCTTCCCAACAGAGTTCCGTGTTCACCGCTCTCAAGGCCCATCTCTAGTTTGAAACCTGGGTTGCTCAACAGCACCAAACTGTGTCCCCTCTCGTCCAGCCAGGACTCCACACAAAACCCCTTGGTCTGAGCAGTGCTGTCCATAAGGAATGCAGATGCAAGTTCCTACAGCACTAGGGGGCACATGGAAGCAACATGTTGCCAGACCCATCCTATAAAGCAATAAACTTAAATTAAGAACATTTTTTCTGGGGCGGAGCGGGGACAAGGGAGGAGAAATCCATTTTCTGCATGATGGGGATAAGTTTCTACATCTATATTCTGTAAGAAAACCCTTGGTTGTGTTTTCTAACACTACAGGAATATGTTTTGGACTATTTCTCCAATACAGAGAGTGATATTTGTTCTTTTTGTATACAGTGTTTTACCCGTTGAATAAGGCTAGAGAACAAAAGCAGCAATTATTAGCCTAGTGATCTCAGGATGTCTGAAGATTACATGGTTTTCTGAATAAACCTCACTGTCTACGTGGTGGTTAACCTGGTGACAGTAACGTTAGGCTTGATGATTGATCTAAAATAACAAACGTAGTGCTCAAAACTTTAAACTGATAGCCAGAAGGAACAGAATTCCAGACTAAATTGCCCTAAACCATGATGAACTTTGCTTGTGCTGTTCATGTAAGGGGAATAAACATTCCCAAATACTCCATAATGGCACATAAGGCAATTCTGATAGCAGCTCCCATGAAGTTGGCATCCTTTCCCCTTAACCTGTTTTGCAAAATTGTACATGAAGGGACCATCGAGTCCATCAGGTTGCTTGGTTGATATCCCAGGGCAGATAGTTGGCACCAAGTAGGAATGAAAAATTCTGGTTGTTCAGTATGTGGCAGGATTTTTATCACAAGCTATCACAGCTAGTGACACTCACTCATTCAGTTTCGTTGAAATGACTCTTCTTTTTCTTCATGTTCTTCTTAGCAGAGATTTCTGGGGTGAGATGTTTTAAAGCCATTATATCAGTTCCATATATATATAAAATAAATATTTATCTTCCTAATGAAAATTGAGGAAATGACATGACATTCATTTGAGTTTGTCAGGTATGATGGAATTACAACATTAGCTCAGAGAAAAGCAAGACAGTCTTAGTCTGTGTTAATGGTTGTTTTGGTGCGTTTCTCTTCCAGTCATTCCAATCTTTCAAGCATTGGCATCAAAATTAACTTCCTCCTTGATTTCTGTCTTATCATTTCAACTGGTATTACTTTTAAAAGATGTTAGTATTTTTGTTCTGTTATATGTTAACATCCATCTGTAGGAAGCAGCTGTCAAAGTAGTACTATCATTTTTTTAAAAGATCTTAAATATTTAGATTTTAAAAATAAATGGTTTTTAAGAACAGATAACTGAAAGCTCAAAAATTTCAACAGTTTGAGCTACAGAACTGAATATTTTTGTATTTCTATTGGGTTTATTTTAAAATAATTATAAGCACAACAGGAAAAAGATCACTAGAAATGAAAAAATCCTATAGAAAAATATTAGTATGAAATACAAAAAGCATTTTTTTTCTTTCTAGTTGTGTGTGAAGTCTTAAAATACATCTAAACTTTATTCTTTTCCCTCTAAAACCTTTGTTGCAGTTCAGTAATATTTTCTCTGACTTTGGAGCTTTTGCAACATATGTTTTTACATTTCATTCATAATTTTTCACTCTTCTACTATTTCTTTGAATGCTTTTTTTTCAGAAGAATGATTACTAAGTAGAGCACTCCTTATGAGATTCATATTATTTAGCCACCGACCTGCACTGTTGTATCTAATGTTGGTAGAGGGCGAAAGCTTCTAGGTTCCCTCCTCAGCTCTCCACAAGTCACCTTTAAAGATCTGTGTGGAATGCTGAAAACACTCTCATTCTGTTTCACAAAATAGATATTTGAAACTGATTGTCATACAGTGATGTAATTCCACAGAATCACAGAATGATTGCACTCAGAAGAGACCTCTGGAGGTCATCTGGTCCAATCCTTGTGCTCAAGGAGGGACACCTGGAGCGGTCTGCCCAGAACCAAGTCCAAATGGCTTTTGAATATTTTGACAACCTCTCTGGGCAACCAGTGACAGTGCTCAGCCACCCTCACAGTGGAAAAAGATTTCTTAATATTCAGAGGGAATCTCCTTTGTTTCCACATGTGTCCGTTGCCTCTGGTCCTGTCACTGGGTG
>Ga0065711_1035372_pt1 | contig 22406 bp, 12 predicted proteins | sample Hoacrofraction12_FD_59098 | JGI IMG/M metagenome (GOLD analysis project Ga0065711, IMG submission 59098) | Hoatzin crop microbial communities from Cojedes, Venezuela - Epithelial fraction 12 v2 (version 2) | ecosystem: Host-associated > Birds > Digestive system > Esophagus > Crop | place... | reverse complement strand
CCCCCCCCCCCCCAAGAAATTCACAGGAACATCCTAAGTGTGAATTCTATTAACTGTCTGACAGTGCTTTCACAGGTATATAACAACAATAAAAGAAATACTAGTATTATTTTCTCATTGAAGCCTAAGTCATGGCCCAAACTGCAGAGGACAAACAGCAGTATGATCTTCTCTAATGATGGAAGAAGAATATGGGGAAAGGATCTGGGAACACATTCAGGGCTATTCATGGCCAGAAAATAAATTCCATTCTATATAAACAGAACTTTGACCAATCAGCATATAAAAGCAGTTTAATTTGTCTTGGAAGATGATATTACTCAAAGATCAAAATACTGAGAACAAAGAAGTTATTGCTCCCAATCGGACAGTAGTTCTTCGAAAGAAAGTGAAGGAGCAATACCGGAGGTGAAACCTAAAAAAGATGCAGCCAAAGACAAGGAACAACAAGGTTTCAAGAAATCAAGAATGGTATACAAAAAGCACTCAAAGAGAATTAAAGGAGAATTAAGAAGACCTGCACTCAGTACAAAGTAGTACTAGAAACTTCAGGAGTAACATTCTCTTTGAAACCCATAACCAGTCAAAGAAAGGTCTAGATTAGACCTACATCTAGATTAGCAAGGTCTAGCCTAGAGGAGGAACTCCAACCATTGCAGAGAGTACATCTGACAAAAAGGAAGCAGAAAGTAGGACTACAATTGAGTCAAACAGAGCCACATTTGGGTTATTACAAGAAAGCGAAGAGGCAGTACTAAAACACACCTTCAATTGCAGTATGAAAAGAGCTATACTAAAATAACAAAATAAGAAAAAGAACTAGCTTCTGCAACTTTGGCTGACAATAAGTATTTCTTAACTTCTTTCATAGACCGGCTTAGTTCTAGAAAAACAAGAAGTGTTGAAAATGTGTTATCACTTACTGTTTTTGTCCCATGTTGGAGTGTGATTTCATGAGAGTCTGGAATTCTCTTGACAGGGTTCTGGGAAAAAAACAGAAAATCCACCTTTGTGAAAATCGTGCTACAACAAAAGAAAACCCAACCAAACAAAAACCCCAATACTGCAACTTAAATAAAAGAAAGGCAGGCTTCCCCAACACCAGCCATAACCTGAGGAGGAGAAATCAAGGGGAAATCAGAAACACGAGACTGATTCCAGATTTTTATTTTCATGGATATACCCCTAAAAATATGAGGAATAATTGTTAAAAAAAAAAACAAAAACGAGACTACTATAATAAAGAATAAAAACACGAAAAGATTTCCTGTTTCTCCTCTTCAGAAAACATTAAAATTCTTTTTGGTTCATAATCAGCAATACCTAACAATCTTGAATTGTGTTTTAGTCATCCACAATTCTTATACAATGTCTTTTCAAATAAAAGGACTCCATGCAGTTAAGGAAATGTACAAAAAAAATCTTGACGCTCATTAAAGGAGCTAAACTTTCTATGTGGTTTAAGATCATGGACTGGCTTCCCACTTCCACTTGTGCCATTATCTCCAGCTGCCATGAGTTTTCACAAATGCCACTGATGGCAGCCGTAAGATAGTCAATCTAATTCAAGGAATTTAATAGCAGCTTACAGATTGAAGGCAATTACAGTTTAAAACATCTAACACATCACACTAACATTTGTAACACAAATATGAAAATAGTTAATTTACACAGGAAGAAATGTACTGAAAGTACTCCAGTGATTGCGAAGTTCTGAAAATGCTCACTTGTCTGATGCCGCTTAAGCTTCATAAAACAAACATAATCTATTATTTTGATGCCTGACATCTTTGTTATAGTTTTCTGTTGGCAAAATCTGATTTTGAAATAATTTTTGAGCATGTTAGATTGTACGATATATTTCTTTCCTTAACTATCTCTTCCCTTTTTTTGTGCTTGCCACAGAAAGTCTATATAGCATCAGGTCAACTTCCTTTATATTCATTTTATCCAGCAGTTCTATCAGCTTTATTTCTCTGCTAAAACTGAAACTTTCATTATCCTTTCTTTAGCCAAACCTACCCTGCTTCTAACTTCTTGCCACTAACCACAGCTCTGATTCCCAAAACAACTGTATAATTTCATTTCATTTTCACATATACACATACAGAGATAAGCCAGCAGAAGACTCATGCCCTCTGTTTTCACATTCACAGCGCATGCACATCTTCAGTTGTCACAGGTGTTTGAAGGCTAACTCAAGTATTGACATGGAAACCATACATGCACTTGAGAAAAAAAATATTTATGGGACTGTAGTCCATGCTAAGTCTGAAAAGGTAATAGTAAAGGTTTACATATAGCTACACATGACATTGTGAAAGGTATAGCCCACGTGGCATTAAGAGACACTTCTACAGACTCAGTGGTTTAGAAGCTGAGAAGCAGGTGTAACTGAAAATCCCCAAGTGAAGCTGTGATTATGATAACGAGTTTATTGTTCAATTGACACTGTAACACACTAAGACAAAGGTATAATTATAATAGGAATTAAGTTTTCCATGCCACATCATTTCCTGCACTATAAATTGGTATTTGCTGGTTTGGGGATGTAAAAAACTGCTCAACAGCTGCTGCCTGTACTTGCTATCCAAGCACATTCCATAAAAACGGAAGTGTGTAAAGGAAACAGCTTCCAAGATTCATACTGCCATCACCCACAAGAAAAGATGTACTACTTCTGCGAACCAAAGGCTTTCACAGAAACCATCCGTTGCTGGAATGAGAAACAGCATTTTGGTCATTCTCTTCTTAATCACTGCAAAGCTGCTTATTTTGTATTCTAATCCCCTTATTGGAGTATTATAAGGCTGCTCATTTCATACACCTTACCACAAAGATAGGTATTGTTTGTCTACATTGCATCACCAGTGAAATTAAATTTGAGAAGTTATCTTAACTACTTTAAGAGTTCCTTCAATAATTCAAACAAAAAAAACCTACTAATAAACAAAATGTGCTCGAACAAACCTATTTCCTTTTAACTGGCAGCTCCTCCAGGTGACAATAATCAAATCCCTCTTTTAAGGAGAAGAATGAACTACTCACATAAATATTTTTCCTTTACGTTGCACTCGTGTTGAACAATATTCTGGCTACTTATTTTTAAGGGAGAACAACAGATAGGAATACATTCTGTCACCTGACAAATCAAACAGTCTGAAAGCTGGACATCTGGTGAGAGCCAGTGGTGCTACACCCCGCAGTGTCCAAGGGATGCCTGGCAGTTAAAGTAACTGTTTAGACTATTCAAAACAAAAAATTAAGATAATAACATCCAGGAACATAACTTGGTGTAACATCTTGAAATCAGGAAAACATTTACAAACAAACAAGGTGGCTTACCCTATTTTAGCATCTCTGAACTTCCGAAATGACTGAGAATGCTACTAATACCTCTAACCTGCTACAACAAATGCCTATGTGTATACACAAAAATCAGATGAGGCTACCACTTTTCCAGTTATTATATTCCAAAGAATAAGGAATCCCATAACATTATTTTTTCACACACTCTTCAAGGAACATATAGTTAATACATTTCCTGCCAATTTGAATATCAGGAACACATGTATATTGGAATATTACTGTAAGTCTGAAAAAGTAAAAGGTAAGAGCTCGCCCAAAGTGATCCTGCACTTCCAGGTCTTCCAGTTGTTGCTCGGATTTCAGCTGTTAAGTTTACACAAATCAATTTTAATATTTCAGTAACGCTGTTGTGGAAAATTTGTATTGTAATTAAAACAAGAAGAGATGAAATCTTTACAGGATTTTTTTTGTTAGTTTTCTTTTTTCTTTTTTAAACCATATCAGGAAAGACAATATTTTAAATTTCTCCTTCAGCATAAACAAAGGAAAACAGTTTTGGTGTTGATATATTTCCTAATATTTTTACAAAAATTCTCAATTCCCTGGCTTAGATAAGATTAATACATATTAAATATGTGAAATAGCGTATTCCAGGAGTTCACAGTTTTTCTCAAAAATGAAAGTCTTACCTTTTAAATAATATCTGCAAAGGACACAGCAAGTCAGGCATCACATCTGCAGTTTGCAGTTACTTTTTTTCAGGCAATTCCAGCCCTAGCTGACTATTAAGCTCCTGAGCCTGACAACACTCTTCTATTCACAGCGCCACTGTCCCTAAATACTGTGGATTTTTTTTTCTTGTTCCTTTTGGGAGCTCCCCTAACCTCAAGCAATACTCAGAAAATATGCCCCTAGAAACCAAAGGCTGAAACTAGGCCAAAGTCTCCAAGATCTCTTGAGAAAAATCAAAGACAAAAACCAAAAAAATCCAATGAACCAATGATGCAGGTCAAACCAGACAAGTGAGAGAATAGACACAAAAAGGAAAAATCAGTTAAAATCTTGATTTCTACATCCTACAAGATACCCTTCAACATCCTCATGATTGTGAGTATGGGCAATAATAATCACCGGGACCTGGCAGAAGACTGGAGGATACAGGAGCTGGGAGAAGAATGAGCTGGTATCTACATGATAAACTACACATTCGGCTAGGGGAGAAAGTTAGGTCCTACTGAACTAATAAAAGAATCCACTACACTGTATCAGAGAGAGGAATTTACAATTAAAAAAGACCTCAACCTTTACCTTTTGCTAGCCTAATAGATTTATCATCCAAAAGTCATTTTAGAATGATCATTAGATTATGTTCATAGGCTTAAAAGGATAAAACCAAAGACTATGAAAAACAAAATAGAAATTCCACAATGACATTTTCTGCGGATCTCACGTACACAGCAACTTTGAACTGCACTTGGTGAAAAATAAATTCATCCACTACAATCTGACCTCTCCCTCCACAAAAATACCACTACAAACTAGAAAATAGGTCCTCAAATGACTCACGTTTTCATGGCCCAACCAGAGAAGAACAGAATGATGCATTTATGCTTAGAAGTACCTCTACTGCTCTGTCTGCAGAGGTCTGTATTTCACTAAATTGAAACTATCCTGTATGAAAAAGCTTTGCAAGCTATAGGTAATCTTTCACACACCAGGCTCTTGAATGGGATCTCCTCTGGGTACCCACAAGACTACAGTTTAACAGAGGAAACAATATTGGTTTTTTTCTGTGTTTGCAATTGTCCTTAGATTCCAGTAGAGAGGAACTTACCTTGCTTGACAATTTCAAGATCGTATCTTGCCCTGAAAAAAATATGACTTTCCTTTTCTGGATAGCTCCTATGTTCTTAGAGCTCTCCCAGTACACTGACTTGCTGGAGACTTGCAGAGATTTATCTTTTGTGTGAGCAGAGCATGGTACAGCACGGAGAAAAAACATGCAAAACTACAATTGGTTAAACTAAAGGTGAGCGCTTTCCTTGTCTTGAGCAGAAGAGGTTAAAGTTGGCTTGGCTACTATTTACTTTAAATACCTTAAGTACTACACCAAAAAATCCCTTCTGCTGGAAGTAAACACAACCTGCTCTTTTGAGCCTCTGCTTCCACTTGGAAGATACTGTCTGCTCGTGGGCAGAAGTGGAGGAGGCAAGAGCTACGCTTCGCAGAGATTTCCCCATTTCTGGTGAAACTGCGGGCTTCACTGAACAAATTTAACAGAGGTAGTCTGACACAGGTGACTGCTGTCTCACTAGAAGATGGATGGAATAACTGGGTTCCTAATGGACAGCAGGAATAGCTGGTGGAAGTGGGACAAAAAAAACTAGCATCAAATGGTGACGGAATTACCTTCATCCACCTAAGAAACTGCAACAACTGAAACTTTCAGATGAAGGACTCCCTGCAGAAAACCATGTTTTAATCATCCAAATCCCAGGCCTGCAGGCAATTAAGAAAAAAATAACTATTTTCAAGCTTTTTGTTTAAATACGTCATGATCATGTTTTCTTTTAATTTTTTTTTAAAGCCGCCCCTCTTCCCCTTCAAAATGACTGTATTATGGAAAAGCAAAAGCCGCACTGCCGGGGGCTGAGGTGGGGCAAGCAGGAAAGTTGGAAAGCCTTTGAAAGGTTTCTTTTTTAAACTGCAGCGTACAGACTGACGGTGCTTAAATCTTCTTCCTGGTGACCAGACAGTAGCAATTCTCCATATCTTCCATTCTTCTCCGGCAAAGAGTTCAAATTAGTAAGCATGATTAAAAGAGTAATCAAGAGTGACAGAAGTAATTAAAAAGAGATATGTAATGTCTCCTAATGAAAATGTTCATGCTGTAAATTATGTAACATATTGAAAGAAAATGCTCTTTAAAAGAGATTTTAAGAACACGGCTCATGGGCTGACAACTCCATCAACAATCACAACAGAAAGGTTGGGATTTCTGACATGGTACAACACTACAAGCTCTTCATTTTAGACAGATAAAATACCACAGAAAACCACTGAATTGTGCAGATAAATAATGCATCAGCATCACAGCATTCAGCATCACAGCAATCCAGCCCAACAGCTGCAGTATCTAGGCACAACAATATGCTAATCTTAACAGCGGAAGGCTTTAAACTACTTTTATTTTACAAGTTACAACATAAAAGCAACTCAGGCTTGTTGCTTGCTAATTTCTGTATCAAGTGTGTTCGGTTTACAGGACCAAGTATTCTCTCTGAAACACCACCTCAAATACAACCCAAATGCTTCTCTTTCCAGGGGAAAGAAGTTACAGAAGTTCATCAAACTTCACAGGGGAACATGTGCACAACCTCCCTCTAATGCAGTTAAGTTCAGAGCTACAAACATGCAGTTTTTCCTTTCTACCTTGCATACAATTTTGAAAGACACTACATCTGTGTCAGTGAATGAAATCAAGAGATTATTTTAGTGATGACGAACAGAGAGAATAGAATCTTGTCTCATCTTCCAATACTGAGTATGAAACACCATTAGAAGAAAGATAAAAGGGTGTGGAGCGGAGTATTTCACAGATCTGGAAGAAAACATGCCTCATTACTCTCTTCAGACTGAAAAAATGTTTTAACATGTTAAGCACCCAGCTGAATTTTCCATGACAGCAGTGAAAGCTGTAGTCAGTAATAAGAGTTTAAACTGATTTTTTTCTGTTCTTTTCTAAACTCGTTTTGCAAACAAACACACACTGATGTTCACGTTTCATTCCACAAGTTACTCCTCATGCACTGATTAAAGCCATGTTCCTTGTAAAATGGGCAGGTTTTCTAAGTCACAATTTGTCATTATTTTCCTCCATACTGAAAAGAAATGTGTAAGATATACACTAAGGTTGCACAAGTGTACACTCAAGAGAAAGCTGGAGAAAAAAAAAACAACAATGTGAGAGATAGCTAAGACGCTGTTTTACAGCAACAGAAAAAGAGAAACGTTTTTAGGTTTGTAAGAGTGCATTATCCACAAACTTGCATGAAGAAGGAAGCATCCAGATTTGAAAGGACGTTTCAACAACTTTTAATTTCCTCTCTTCTAGGTGTTAGAGTTGACAGATGTATTCTGATGCAAACTTGCATGTTATTAACCTCTGTTTGGCTCAGATTCATATAATCTGAGTTTCTGAATGTGATGCATCTAAATACGGAAAACACTTACTTCGGACTTCCTATACAGCCTTCAAAGAGAGACACATAACTCCAGAAGAAGAATCAGTGTATCAAAAAACAATTATCTGGAGACCTCTCCTCTTCTTTAATTAATCAGGGAGTGCAAGGCAACTAAATTCCTAACATAGATGCCTTGATTAGGTTGGATGAATCAGGGCCTGCGTGTATGTATTATCTAAAATTTTGGCCCCATAAAGATAAAGAAAAAGGAAAACATTACGGTAAACAGGAGGATACATGCAAACACTGGTATGAATCATCTTGGCTGATATTCTCATGAAACACTCACAATATCTGTTACTTACGGAAAAACATAGATAACTGGTAACTACGTGACAAATACAGAAAACCTTCAAAATTGACAGAAACATTGTAAGGGCCCTAAAAAATGCTCTCTCTCCCAGCTATCCTTTAACTCAGGTAACACTCAAAACGGCACAGAACTTATGTCTTTAATGTGAAGTATAGGAAGACTAACAAGAGGTCATTCTTTCCTTTAGCGAGCTACAATGCATTACTCCAGGGTATATTCAGGAATTAAGGAGGTGCTTAATTAGATGAACTTCCTTTCGAATGCCTACAGGAAGTAAATTTATTTCTTCAATATGGAAATGGTACTGTGGCTAACTTCTCTCAACATCATCTAATCCACAGCCTCACAAAATTTTTTCTTATGATCTGAACCAGAGTGTTTTGTCAGGTTTAACCAGCAAGGGAAAAGACATTAGATTAAATCTTCATTCCAACACATGACTGCCTAAAAATAATAAATTTGTAATGTTATTATAGGTCAGACAGAACATATTTTATTAGATGACAGGTCAAATGGCAATTCAGAGACTGTTCCCAGAGACAGCAGGTAACATGAATTAAATCTCTTCTTACCTTTCAAGCCACTTACTGGCATGTGCCCTTCTGAACACATTCCAATGGCTTAAGAATTTACAAAAGGTATTGCAGTTAAGAGTCTCAGCATGGTTTGAAAATATCTTTTTCAGATATAAACATCATACTTCTAAAGTACAGCAAAAAGCCTGCCTGATTTGTCTCCTAGGAGACAGACTTCAGGAGGTTACTATTTTTCACCTAGATTCTAAAATCTCCTTCAGATAATTTATAAATTTATAACAAGTTCTTGATTTATGAATGCATAGTTTATATTAATATTTATTGGTAATTGTTCTCACAATGTATACCAGAGAAATTCTCTTGAGCCATTTCTAAAGTAAGTTGTAATCACTGATAAAACTGATTTAAATCTAAAATTGCCTGCAGTGGTTTAAGTTTCCTTTGCAGTTTCTGGGAGATCGATTTACCTAAGCTGAGTGATCTAGTGATATTTCAGTTATGTCACATTCTGCTCCCATAACCACCTATGTATTTCATCTTATCAACTCAATTTCAAATGTGTATATTTCATATTTGCCAGAACAGTATGCATGACTGCCATGCACCACCAAAAAGCACCCATGTTCAGTCAAGACACCGTTTTACTACAGCAATGAGACATACAGAATTTCTACTACTTACTATGTTAAGAATGAAAAAATCACTAGCATTTTCAGTCAGACACTTCCTTCATTAAGATTACTCTTTACAGCTGAATAGAGTATTTCATTTTAACATAAAGGAATACTTCTATTTACTCTGAAACAGTAAAATAGCACACACAACTATCAGCTGACAACCAGCAGAAACAAAAAGAAGCAACTAAAACCTTTGCTCTGAAAGCTCTGCTCAGCCTGGTACCTAACCACAGAATAGCTTAATTCTGAAACCATAAAGGACAAATACTTGTGAACTTTCCTTGGCGTTTAAGTGCCAAATGCTTAGTTCACATGCAAACAGGCCTCACTTGTGCATTTATAAACTTCACATCCAGCCCGACAAGAATTTCTGTACCCTACAGATTCCACGTGGGATTTCTACCACAGGGAATATGCCCTAAAAGACATGTATGAAAGAATCTAAGAACACAACATAGGATGCAGGACCAGACCGAACTTAACTTCCATTAACACACAACATTTTTCAGCTTGCTAGCCAGTTCACTTAATTATTTACATTAAATTCACCCTAAAACATCCTTTATCTAAACTATACAGACTCTTTATCATTATCACCCTTTGGCAAACTTTAGAAAAAAAAAGCATGAAGTTCTTTCACTTGACCCACCAAGACAAACAATGAAAACCAAGATTACACTAAGAATTCCAGAAGCAGTATCCTTCCTTTTAATAATTAGAACACTTTTAGGTGTTTTTCAGTCATTAAAATAGCTTTATTGTTCTCCAGAATTACTTTCTGTCTTAAAAAAATTATTTATGAACTATTTTAGAATTTAGAAACCATACGTACGCAAAATTTAACATTTTTTTCAAAAAAAATGCCTCCCCTCTATATATTGTAAAAGTCAGTGATACCATTAAGCCTTTGTAATTCATGCAGCAAAAGGCAATTTTAGCTGCATGCACTTCTACAGCAGTACATTAAAATAATATATGCAATAGAATAAGTATTACTGATTTTTTTGCAAGTTTTGTAAGCAGTGGATTTAAGTTCATCAGCAGCACTACACTGTAAATTTTAATTTTTGATTCATCAAAAATAAAAAAGCCAATGCAACCAATACTCAATATTTGGCACTGCTGCCTAACACAGACGTGGAGATTACTACAACTGAAATAAAATGCATTTTTCCTCTCCTGAAAAAAACACCTGATGTTCACTTTAAGACTGTTGGTGATCATGTTAGCATAGAATTTCATAAGCATCAGCGATATAAGTAAGAACCTCTATACCAGTATAACAGCAAGCTCATTATTGTGAATTATACATATTTTAATGACCAAAATTAAAATATTACACCATTGGTGTAGACTAATCCTTGACATTTGACTTTGTGCAATTTATTTCATTCCTGCATATCCCAGTTTCCTCACCTGAAAAATCTGCATAAATAATATCTATCATAAAAAATCTGCTACAAGGTTTTATTCAGCGATGTTGGTGAAGTTCTTCAAACTCCTCAGGGATCCTATTACTCTTAGCAAACACACCACAGTCAGCAAAACTAAACAATCACATCTCGAGAGAGTGGTCCACAGACTATACTTTTCAACAGTTCTCCAACTGTGACTGTAAAAAGGTGTTCACTCAAACTTTTACTCCAGGATCTGAAGAAAGACACAAATTTATGCATATTGGCCCACTTAGTGACAAATATTCCAGTTGTCTACAAACTTACTTATCAATTAGGATAAGGAATTAAAACTGCAGGGAGAGGGGGCAAAGAGTCATCAGCTAGCCACGCAAAGATCTACAGTCACAGGGTGAAGGTAGGGGGGGTGGGGGTTGAAAATTACAGCATGTCTAAGTTACTGCAGGAAGGAAGGACAATTTCCTATCTAGCTCCCACAGCTGGTTCCAATTCTATTACTGTTTCGATTACTAATTCTCCCATGCCACCCATAAATTACCTTCAAAACATTAACATTTAAGCTGTCTTATAGCAGCACAATTTTATGTAATGTGACATGAGAATAAATTGCTAAGTGAATTTATGCATCTGGAAAGAGGAAAAGATACATTTATATTGCACACATGTGAGGTCCATGCTTGGAAGAAACACATCTTTCTCCATGATTCACTCAGGTATATTCCTTTAACTAAAGCTTATGTCAGAACAAGGTAGTGCATTATGGCCAGACAATGTAACTCATGTTGTTAAAACCGTTGTCATACCCAATGGCACTGCAAATAACTTTCAAAACGTTCAGAGCAAACACTAAGCACTAGGTTAAAAATCACAGCCAGTGTGAATATCTTGGTTTTATTTTTAAACATAAACCCCATCATTTTTTAAAGTTGTGCCCAAGAATTATAAAACATGCTTATCTTCTATACATATATATGACGTCTTACTATAGCAATTATAAATGTTTGAGACACTTCCAGCACACCGTATCAAAAATACTCACTTCTACACATGTAATGTAGTCTGAAAATTCCAAATGACTATAAATAAACCTGATAAGACACACAACTAAATAGAGAGCCATTGATTGCTATATAGCAACTAAACAACTATTACTGCTCAGCTGTACATTATACAGGAACAGAATAAAGACCCCAACACATTTTCCAGTGGAATGACACCCACATGTCAAATCTAACACTTATAGTCGTTCCTCAAGGAGCCTGAGGTATAAAAGCATACAGAAGAAATGCTTTCACTTTTTAAGCCAGACTAAGATTAAGATCCATTGTCTAGACAATACAGAAAATTTAGCTGTGTGCATGGAGAAAGCAGGCAAAAATTCAAGATCACACCTTACCGAAATGCCTCATTTCACAGACTTTTACTGACATTATGTTAAGACCTCATATATTCTTCTTACTCCATAACTGTTAGAAAATGTAAAACATTAGATACCTCCTGTGAGAGCTTTCCTTAAATTATTCAACAGGCTTCTTGAGCTCTACAAGGAGCTGCTGCAAATACTCCATAGCATACAAAGATAACATCAGTTATCAGAAAAGTCTTCTTCCTTTTACAATCTAAAATCTAAGTTTTGATTATACGACTCAGGTTAAGTCACTATTAACCATACACACAATAAGCTTATTAATCTAAGTGAGATGGATTAATAGCAACATGCGTCTTCAACTTTGTCATAACAGACAGTTAACAATATATTTTTAACTCACACTTACACAGAACAAAGATGACAATTTCGGATGTTCAGACGATGCTCCAAAATTACTTTCTTTTGGAGTCCGTGGAAAAAGGAACTCCAGAATTCAGATCTCACATCTACTACATATCTGTTGTGAGATTTTAAATAAGACAACTGCTTGTTGTCTTAATGGGATAAAAGGTCTCATCTTGCAGGTGTGCCACAATGATACATTAAAAAGTCTCGTAGGTTCACTCATGCATTTGAGCTGCTCAGATCCTACCAAGCCAGAAACCATTGTTAATGCCTGTTATTAATATAAAATCACAGAATAATTTGAGTTGGACAGGGCATTTAAAGCCCATCTAGTTCAACCCTCCTGCAGAGAGCAGGGATGTGTTGAACTCAATCAGGTTGCTCAGATCCCCGTCCAATCTGACCTGGAATGTTTTCAAGAATGGGGCATCGACCACCTCTACCAGGCAACCTGTTCCAGTGTTTCAGCACCCTCACAGTAAAGAACTTCTTTATATCCAGTCTAAATGTACCCTTCCTTATTTTAAAATCATTGCCCCTTATCCTATTGCAACAGGGCCTGCTAAAAAGCCTGTCCTCTACTGAAAGGCCGCAATAAGGTCTCCCCGCAGCCGTCTCTTCTCTGGGCTGAACAGCCCCAACTCTCTCAGCCTTTCCTCACAGCAGAGGTGCTCCAGCCCTCAGATCATTTTTTCTGGCCTCCTCTGGCCCTGCTCCAACAGGTCCATGTCTGTCCTGTGCTGAGGGCTCCAGAGCTGGACACAGGACTCCAGGTGGGCTCTCACCAGAGCGGAGCAGAGGGGCAGAATCCCCTCCCTCACTGTGCTGCCCATGCTTCTTTTGATGCAGCCCAGGATACGGTTGGCTTCCTGGGCTGTGAGCGCACATTGCCAGCTCCTGTCAAGTTTTTCATCCACCAGTACCCTCAAGTCCTTCTCCTCAGGGCTGCTTTCAATCCCTTCATCCCCCAGCCTGTATTGATCCCGGGGGTTGCCCTGACCCATGTGCAGGACCTTGCACTTGGCCTTGTTGAACCTCATAAGGTTCACATAGGCCAACTTCTCCAGCTTGTCCAGGTCCCTTTGGATGGCATCCTGTCCCTCAGATAGGGTACCTTAACATATGACATAAGTCCCTTACAAGCTCATTTACAAAACAAAGTAGAAAGAAATTAAAAAAAACACATTAGGAAACAAAAAGAGCTCTGTGCATAGTGCTTGTATTACAAGTGAAATCTTGGAATTGTTGACAAAATAGACCTGTATTATTTCATATTTCCTGGCTGACTGGTTGAAGTTACCAGGGAATGCACAATTCAATAAGTACTGTTTCCATAAATAAGCAAGCTAAATAAACCCTCCAGCAGTTCTTCCCCTGTAACAAACAAGTGCTTAAACATAGATCCAACTTGCTATTCTATCAAGAGAAATGAAAGCATAACATAAGCCAAAATTGGTGTGAGAGAAGCACAGAGCTTATAAACACTTGCTGGCTTTCGACAGGAAAAGATGAAGTGGTTGGAATGAATGTATAATCCATAAAATAATGTGAATCAAACGCAGTCCAAGATTATTTGCTCAGATTTGTTCAAATTCCCTGCTATGGACATTTTCCAGACAACTAATAAGGAAGTCAAAACAAGTATTCCCAATTTTGCACAGTTCACTGGTCTTGTGCAGAATTTAACTCCCATTTCTGGAACTTGTGAAGAATTCAGGCTTACAGAATATTAACGTTGTGTTTGACATCTGCCTTGGACATGTGACCCATGAAGTGATACTATTTAGTTTTGAAACTAATGCTATCTCACATAATACCTACAGCTGCCCCGGGCTTGACTGTTTCCCAGGCAACAATTTACACGTCACCTCTTGGGAGCCACACAGAATGGAGAACAGATAAGCTAACAAAACAAATTGTTTTGCCCTGAGCTCTTCAATGACATTATTCTGTTTACAGATAAAGTGCATAATACAAACCACTTGAAGGCTTTTCTTTATGTGCCTGCTTTTTAAGTTTACCTTGCCTGCTGTATCATACATTCTCTTACTCTGGATCCTCACTTCAGCTGGCCACCACAGGTCTGAGACAGCAAAAATGGACCTCGGAGTAGAGAATGATGGCATCGTCTTGTCTTCAGGTTCCTCTTGTGAGATGCTGATAAACCTCTACAGACAGGAAGAAACTCCTCCAGGGACGCTTTATTCAGGTGAAGTCTCCCTTCACAAACCAATTACTTCAGAAACCACTATATCGGGCAATCTATTTGAAATGGGAAAACCCTGACACTGATGGTAACCTGTTCTACGCATGAACCCCCTGCCTTTGAAATTTTAGTGTAACACAGAAGTTAGAAAATAGAGAAAGCAAAAGAATTCTGCTTTGAAAACACAATGATCAGCTTGACATAAACATGTACCAGAATTACTAAAACTTCATTATTAAATCAATTATTAAATAAACTTCATGCATTCTGAAATCCTCACAGTCACTATGACAATGAGCAATTCCAGTACCATGGAACATAGGTGAGGGAACAAGCTAGCAAGAGTGAGTAAATGCATATAAATAGATTTCTGCAGTTGGTTGTGGGTATCCAGAGCTTAGAAGTATCTATTAATACTGACAGGCACAGGGTAGATACACATTGCACTGTCAAAATTTTGCACAATAAAGGGAGTGGGAGAGCTCTGGCTAAGACATTGGAATTTTTCATAAGCTTAGATATTTGCTCTGAGACGATAATTACTGTTCAAGTGACAGTCTTATTTACAAACCTGCACTTCAAGAACTCATATAACCCATAAGCTATATTGTGAACCGCATGCAATTTAAACTACCTACCCCAATGGATGCAAAACCTGAGATGACCTCCCTAGAACTTGTAATTATAACAAGGTATGGTATGTTAAGCCCAACATTTACACAGTAAGCCCTTCTCACTGTGAAAGTGCCAAGCTGGGAGATTAATGTCAAGCGTGCCTCAGAGCTGCTCCTCCACGTCTCTTCAGAAAGAACAATGACATGGAGCGAAGTCAGGCAATATACTATCAGGGGCTGTCACACAGTGCTTTTAGAAAACTTGTGAAATCTAAAGCTGGGTTGTCTTTGATGAGAGATGAGTGGTTACAGATTAAAGATAATATTATTTGTTCATCTTATTTCAAATACAAACATGCCGCACATGTGTTTGGATTCTTGTATCAGCTCCTGGCCTGCAAGATATATTTCCTAACAAAGAAAGCTTAAAGCCACCAATAATCTTTCTTTTAGACTATTTGTGCCTCAACCACTCCTGATTTTATTTTTTATCTGGAAAAAGTACAATAAGTACAAACAGCTTTGAACCAAAACCAGTTATTAGGAAGTTCTCCTGCTCAATTTAGTTCTGAAAGTGAGCCAATTACATTAGTGGTTATGCAACCATCAGAAAAAAAAACATACCTTTAAGATTCTTTCCTGCCCACATATAAATCATGTCTCAAAAGCTAAAAAAAAAAAAATTACATCACTAACTACTATTCCAAAAAGGTGAACAAACAGGAATTGCCAGAGTCAGCTCCTAAAAAACAAAAACCTTCTTACTGTACTTAGAAAGCAAGTAGGTTTGATACTTACATAACCATCAGAAGAAAACATGAGCTTTGCAATCCCACGTTTTCATTATTTTTTCTCTCCATACTTTTAAGAGTAATACTTATGAGTAATACTAACTCTTCTTCTGACACTTCCCTCCCTGACAAACAGCAGAGGATCCACAGTCTTTTCTTACTCCACTGACTTACTGCACTATTAAGTGTTTTCTCATGTTATTGATTTTTATTTGCCTATTTCACCTCTCTATCATTTAACTGCTGTGTATGATCCATATCATAACAGGTCTTCTATCATAAGTCTGACCATATACAGTACTTCAAAATGCAGCTAGACAAAAAATTTTCTCCTAATCAGCCAGACAAGTTGGGTAATTTCTACAATATTCTGCCACTCATACTTGGTTGCAGAATCCATCATGAGGTTACTCCCTAAAAGTATCAGACAGTATTGTGGCTTCCATTAATCGCAACATTGTGAGACAACTCCCAAGAGGTAAACTAATACAAATTGCGTTAAACTACACAGAATTAAACTACAGCTGACAACTATTATTTTCTGACAGGATAGAACTAGTTTTCATAACTATCATGTGATTTGGGCTGATGCTCATTTGAAATAGCATTATAAATAGCACAGTTATAACTAATTTAGGTTTAGTGACATTCATTTTACTCTGGGGAGTCTGCTGAAAATGCAGTGAGTTAGTTGACTACTGCTCATTGTGCATTCAAACACTGATTGCAGTTTCTTATTGGGACTATGAGACTTCAATAAGTCACAGAAAACTACCACTGGGCCTTCTTGTAAAGTCAGTGTCTAATCAATGTATCATAATTGCCTTCCCTAAGAAAAATATTTACAGACAGCAACTGGACTAAACCTCGTACTATTTATACTATTAATTTAGAGATAATTGAAAGTATCTGCCCTTAGAATTGCAGCTGTTACATGCAGAAACTTCCTTTATTACTTTATTACGTACATGCTTGCATTATCACAATACAAACATAAACATTTATTTGATATTTTAAAAACCTATTTTTCAGAGATTCCTTTTCAGAAAGGAGAAAAATATGACACGGAGCCACCAGAGATAGGGATACAAGCAGGAAAGGGACACAGAGGATGAACAGAATGCCTGATCCCTACATGGCACCTTAAAAAGAAATATCAGCTGCGACATAGCACAGGTCTGTCACAGAGAAAACAACAAAACAAAAGCCCCAAAATAACTGACTGCCCTCACCAAAGAAACTGCTAGATAAGGCAGCTTTTAACCACAGAACAGAGGAACAACTCTGAATGACTCTGAAAAGACAGGCAAAAAATTACAAGTTAAACAAATGAAGTCATTAAACAAGTTACAGTATCACTGGCAGAAAAGAGATCCATGTCAGAATTTTTAAATTATTTTCTATCGAGATACACTGAGGTTTACTCTAGCATAGTTATTTTTAGGATTTAATTCTGGATGACAGACATAATTCTATGCACTGCAGTCAGTCACAAAATTATCGCACACTTTATGCAACACAACATTTCACCTCGTGTGTCTGCACACCCATGTATGTCATCTAAACAAGGCAGGGAAAACCCGAGGAAAAGTAAACATCTGAAGAATACACAAGTGATATTAAAAAAGCAGCTAGCACATGGGAGTTCACATCTTCTGCAGAATTTTAATATTCTCCACAGGAAAAATTAATGGGAGTCAAAAAACAATTTATTTTTTAGATGGTCTTAAGACACAGAATGCTCACAAAGACCAAGACTTAAAGAAGGGTTGTGTTGTCTTTAAAATGATTCAGCACTCTGTGTCACACCAGTCTTGTGAAATAGGTATGTGCAATTTGTAGACACAGAGGATGATTAAGACAGTTATTTTTTCTTCTGAATTTCCATACCTGGTATTTTTGGTACTCAGTAGAAAAGGTAGTAATATGTACTTAAAGAAGGAATGTCACTGAAGAATATGTTTATGTTTAAATCTAAGACAATAAGAGCAGTTACATCATGACATTTACTTTGTAAGAGAATACACTATTTATATTGAAAAAGGTTACAAATCTGGTAGCACTGAAAGCCAGCTGATCCCTACAGATGTGGCTGCGCACTGATATGTAGGTTTGCTTTCCTTGTAGAGAACAGCATGTTCCAAGACAGCTTAAGTAACAGGTTGGTCAGAAAAAGGCAGATAACTATAAATGCAGATGATGCATGGAACTTGGAAGATTACCAGCTTAAGAAAGAAATAGTAATTATCCTATGAGCTATGATTCTTCTCATCCCAATGTATATTTCAAGGTCTTTATGTGTGTGTGTGTGTGTGTGTGTGTGTGCGTGTGTGTGTGCGTGCGTTACATTGTATCTTTACCAAAACACTGAAAGATTCTAGTTTGAAAATTGTGCACTAAATTTGTGAAAGGCTTAAGAATTTTCAAGTGCCATAATTGTTGCCATACAGATGTAGTTCAAAAGTTTAAGAACTAATCACTGTTTTTCCTTTCTGCTTAGAATGATCCCAGTATGAAGAATGAGGGTTCACTTTTTCCAAAGAATTGCAAATTCATCTTGAAATCTAATGCTGACATGATTTGCTTTTAAACTGAGCCGTCTGCATCAGCCATCACCTTTACAGATAGTTTATTTTTTGAATGAAATCTGATCTTTTACTCCTAATTCAGCTCTTTCAGTCCTGTCAAACCAGCATTTTTACAAAATTTGCTTTGTGCCTGCACATGTGTAGTGCAACCGCAGTATCTGACAGCAAAGCATTTACTCAACCTGCAGTAAATATAAAGGCAGGGTTCAAAGTAGGCCCAGAGATGAAGGCTCAATAACATACAGAAATTATGTTACCCATTTTTGCTAGTTGTCTTTTGGAGACAATGACTAATAGCCAAATAAGCAGGCAATCTCTGCGTATTGTAAGAAAACTGAATTCTTTCATTACTTTCATTTCTGGTATTTCAAAACAAGCATGAACCAGCACTGTGGTATACTGAGGGGTCAAGGAGGCTTTAAGACCCTCTAATCAACTTTGACAAATGAGAAAATGCTGAATCATAGGACACAGCAGCAGAGGTATACTACTTACAGACCCGTTTTTACTATGCGTGCATTTGTCCTGCCACGAGATTTTGTTTGCTCTGAAACTCCAGAGATTTAGCATCATCACTGTCATCATAAGACCCAACATGAAGAAATATTTTTTTTTCCCCCTCTTTAAATTAAAAAGTAGTAAGTCCTATGGTTTGCCTGTACTATGTGATAGGAAGAGAACAGCTAATTCATGTAAGCTAGTAGAGGCAGACATTAATATAAAATCTGTCATAACTCATAGGACATTGCAACTCTAATAAAGGTTCTCAGCTCTTTCTGACACCTGAATTAATCTACAAATACATACCATAGAGTGACAGGGAAATATCACCTATATTATGGTATTTGTGAAATACTTGACTTAAAAAGGTATTTTCTAGCATTTCCGTGCAAACAACCATGTATTAGTGAGAACTCTAGCTTTTGCTTTCATTCCAGAGACGACATTAATTAATTAATTGAATATTTTAACTCGCCAAAACCATTTTCTCCATGACAAAAGTTTTGGTCATGCATAGAAAAATAAGTACTATTTCTAATTTCTGTAGCTCTTCCAGGATTTATTTCCTGCATTCATACTCATTATTATATGAAAAATGACCCATAGGGCCTCCGTACTGTAAAAGGGCCACCGTGACGGAGTCCAACCATTATTTCAGAAGTTGTGTTTCACTACATGAGAATGTACATGTGTTCACTGCAATGAATTCCACGCATCTAAATAATCCAAATCAAAACCTTTACATAGTACTATTTATTCTGAAAACTGGTTTCAAGCTACTTGCTAAACAGGGCTGCATAAGCTATGCAAGACAAACAGAAATTCCAGGAAGGCTGGTGTACGTCTAAGCTGGTTTCAGTGCAACTGGGTGGTGGAGAATACTGATGTTAGCTGGCAGTATTTGGGTTAAGGTTTATAAAAGAAATCACAAAAAATTTTAAGTCAAGTACTGACTGCATTTCATGTAGACAAACTCAAACCTGTGTTATCACCTACATTAACTGGTGTATAAACTGCAACGCAGACACAACAGCAGAGAATGAACAATCCCCCCCATGCCCCTGCACCCGTGCTCCCTTCACAGCTAGCCTCAGCTAGCTCAGTGCTGTCCCAAGCTGCCCAGAATGCACAGGGGTTATTTTGGGAGTCTGCCACTGCTCTCACACAGACACATAGAAGACTGCTCAGTTCCATGAGCTCCTAATTGCACACTGAGAGCACACTTTGCTGCAAGATGTCATACACCTTTATTTACTAAACACTGGTAAATTAATTGAACCTGGAAATAAAAATGGAAATCGTAAATCACCCTCTTTCTGTTAGTAGCAAACTATGTTTTGTTTCTATCTTCCTCCTCATCAATACGTAAAAGCAAACGTACAATGCTGGTAGTTCCACTGATCACAGGTACTCACTCCCACTTACAAAACTGGAAGTCCACGTTTGTAGTCCCACTGAAGTCAACCCAAGCATCGACACCGAAAAGGATCTAATCCTCCAACCTTAAACAAAGAACCTGAGCTGCATGAGACAGGTATTTATTAGCTATTTGCATTAAATCCTATTTCAGAAAACTAAACAGAAAGCTCCTTATCCCTACTGTGTACAGGCCCTGTCTGAACTTTTTTTTTTTAAATATTGGGAAGTTAAGGTTACATAATTTATCACCTTTTCGCTATTCTTGCACATGATGCTTATGATATGAAAATAACTTATGCTTTATAAATTAATGTTTTACTTGAAACCAAATGCTACATCCAACTTATCTGACTTCTCAAAATACACTCATATAAATAGGTGTAAGATCTTAAAGGCTTCTTTTTCAGTTTTCTTCTCTCTTATCTCTCATTAAGTAGGTATTCTTTGAGACATTTCAAAAAGTTTCTCTACAAAAACAACAGATGTAAAACTGGTAATTTTCAAAATTCAAATAAAAGACTTCTATTAAAATAAAAATAAATAAATAGTTTACAAAATAGCAACAAGTGCTCTCACTGGAATCCAACTTAGAGCTTCAAGTGTACTTCAAAAGTCTCAGGACTGAACCATGAAGGGGGATGGTTAACAAAAACCTGTATGAATGATTCTTTATGACTCTTTAGTTCCTTGGGAGAAAGTAAATCTTTTGGCTTATGAAAGGAAATCAGAAAAATTTTGTAATATATTTTCATAACATTTGGTTATATGAACATTTACTAATCCTCAGTTACAATGCTGCATCAAATAAACATTTATAAACAGTAGCCAAGGTAACTCAGCAAAATACTTTTCAAGATGCTAATAATTTGAAAGTAATTGTATTGAGTATTAAAACACAAAAAAGATAAGCAGGAGTAAAGGAAGGTAGTTCAGTATGATTGTTGTACGATCTGTACAGTGTTAGCATCAACTATGTATATTCCCTACATACTGCTAAGTGTCCACCTGCAAGTAAGAGATGCCACTGCAGCAGTTATAAAACATTACAAGTGGTAGTCTCACATTCCTAAAAATCCAAAGCCATCTTTTAAACAAACAGCAGACAATTCAAGAGTCAATAAAATTGCTCTCCAAGGATATCACTGGAGCAGTCTGCAGTTCCAACAGTTTAACATAAATCATCTGTTAATCAAGAATCCTGTGAAGACTTGTTTTGTTAAGGAAATGTAACTGCATGTCACTTACACTCTTCCTTCAGATATAGCCATTTTAAATTATTTAATCACCCCCACCATAAATATTTCAAATACTTGTTATCAAGCACTTTATTCTCCTCTTCATTCAAGCAAGAATTCTCTATACCTGTATTTCTCATTATTCTGTTTAAAGCATAAACAACTTTTTCAAAAAGGTAAAATTCACTTGCCAGATACAAAGAAAACCTACTATCTTCCATTTACGTATTCCACAGTGATACCAACAGTGTCAAATACAGTGCTAGTATCAGTTAACTCCCTTTCCAAATTTAGAAATATTTTATATATTTTAACACAATATGCTATTTGTTCTTCTTTATAAAAGTACATTGGAAATTCATTGCAATTGCCAACAAAATCATAACGTAAAAAGGTAGTCACCACTTTCTTTTGACTGTGTGTTTTAGGTTCTCAGAGAGTAAATTCACTTCAGTCTCTTCACCTCCAAAGATCCCAAATTCTACTGAAAGTTAATAAAGTAATATTTAGGATCAGACGTTCACATATCATGGCATGAATGAAATTTCCTAACATTTCCAAGCACATATTCTTGTTAAATACCACTATATCAAAAGTACAATCTTGTGACAGATACGCATGTAGAGTATGTGCATGTAGAGTATGTGCTGTATCCAGCGTGACCTGGATAGGCTGGAAAGTTGGGCAGAGAGGAACCTGATGAGGTTCAACAAAGGCAAATGCAGGGTCCTGCACCTGGGGAGGAACAACCTCATGCACCAGTACAGGCTTGGGGTGGACCTGC
>Ga0065711_1006979_pt1 | contig 22406 bp, 11 predicted proteins | sample Hoacrofraction12_FD_59098 | JGI IMG/M metagenome (GOLD analysis project Ga0065711, IMG submission 59098) | Hoatzin crop microbial communities from Cojedes, Venezuela - Epithelial fraction 12 v2 (version 2) | ecosystem: Host-associated > Birds > Digestive system > Esophagus > Crop | place... | reverse complement strand
GACAAGGGGCCATGGGCACAAACTGAGGCACAGGAAGTTCCGTCTGAACATGAGGAAGAACTTCTTCCCTCTGAGGGTGACGGAGCCCTGGAACAGGCTGCCAAGGGAGGTTGTAGAGTCTCCTTCTCTGGAGATATTCAAGACCCGCCTGGACGGGGTCCTGTGCAGCCTGCTGTAGGTGACCTTGCTTCGGCAGGAGGGTTGGACTAGATGACCCACCAATGCCTACCATTCTGTGATTCTGTGATTCGGTGAAGTCATTAACAGAGAGGAATGAAAAAGGGGACTGAATACCCTAAGAGTTATAATTTTTCTAAATATGTTTTTTCTTACAAATTATTATTTACAAAGGCTTGCATTTATGCATTTCAAATATACTTTTGTAGCACTAGTTACTTGCATCTTTAATTACTTCTCGTCAGCCCAGTGCTTACACATGAAATTTAGAATTCCTTTAGAAAAGTATAACTTTCAAACATTTGTATTCATTTTAAAATATTATTAAACTATTATTTTTTTAAAGAAAATGGTCTTAGTATTAACTTTGTGATGAATCTCTGTTTAAGTAGTAATTAAGATACCGTGTAAGTGGTAAGGAAGTGTCTTCATTTTCACATCTATTAGAATGAATTTGCTCTGACTTTCTCTGATATTACTGAGTCTCATTTTGGAGCAGATGTTTCTCTTTCTTTAAGCAATGCCCACACAAGTGAACTGTGAGAGAGGAGGATATAGAAAATAAATTCATCATCTTTCTTTTTTTTTAATTAAAATTATCTTGCCCTTGATTCAAACAATTACAATAGTGTTATTCAATAAACCTTTCCTCAGTGACAGTACTATTACATTTTAACAGGGTTTTCAGCTAGACGACACATTTGTCTGTAATATATTTTGTATCATCATCATATCATCTCATGCAAGAGTGGGTAATGGAAATTAATACTGTAGTGATACCCAGTGACACTAATTGGACTATCTTACTTCACTGTTACTGAGGAAAGAGGATTGTCTAAAATTTGTTTAGAGGACTTGCAGGAGAAACAAATATAATGCATAGTGTATACATTTGTCTGAGCCACTAAGAATTTACTTGGCTTTGCAGAACATTATTAAAATGCCTAAGTATATGGTGCATAAAATTACATTTTGTATAGAATTGGAGAGAAACAAAAAAAGCCAAATGCATAATGAGAAAGGCTTAAAAGTGGGGGTACAGGAAGATGAGTAGATGATCATCACATGAGGAAAAAAACCCCACATCAGCCTGGGAGACACTCACTTAAAAGTGGCTTTCCTCATTGTAATTACTGTCTTGAAAATGCTTGCCACTTTAAAGATTTACTAGTTATATTTAAATTTTTCTTTTCTGTTTATCATAGTCAAAAATTACATAATCTTCCCTGGGTACAGCTAAAGAGATCACCTAATAAGATGCTAGGTAGACCATTTTATTTGCTAGTGAATTTATGGTCATCTAAATCATGCCTGAATATAATCCAGCTGGATTATAGTTTGTGTAAAGTAAACGTCTCCAGCCAGTGATATCTATATGGTCATTTAAGAGGGCTTCTGGGACTTGAGATGGCACTTAAGGTAATACATCTCTTTTAAATACTACATACCTACTATACATTCAAGTTTAGTCTCACACTATTAATAGGATCATTTATTCTTTCGTTGTCTTTACAGAAAAAAAAAACTACTCTGCATTTGTTGCAAGAGAGGTGCAAGAGAGGTGTTGAGAATACTTGTATGTGTAATGGCATAAAGTATTATTTTTTCATGAGGTGTGAGTGAAATAGCTCCGGGCTCTTTTACCTAGAGGCCTTTTCTCAAGGTACAGGACCTATTTCATTCCTCACTGAGATTAATGTTAATACAGAGTGAGATATCCTGCACCTCCCATCCTCCCAAACAAGTGGTAGATTTTTTAATTTGATTCCTTTCTGCAAATATTTGGAAGACCATAGGCTGTGTCTCAGAATCCTAGAGGCTACTTCCAAGTCACATAATTTTTTTACTTCAGGTGTTTTTGGGCTGCTTGCCCCCTCACGGCCATCTTGTTTACGTTTAGTGACTTTGTGACTGTACGATCATTTTCCTGTAGTAACTGAGCTTTCTAAAAGCTAGGCTTTTAGTTTGGTCTGGGTTTGTGCTTGAACTAAAGAGGATGAGAGGTTGTGCATGCATACACTCCAGTGCACAGCCCCTAGGAAATGTGCATAAAAGTAAAGATACTGGAACTCAGAGTAAATCAAAAATCAGAAAACCAGATTAACCTCTTGTGACTGCTAAGCCTCAGGGAACCAGGTCACAAAAAGGCAGAGCTATTATAATTGAAGTAATGGAGTTACATACCATAAACATAGACCAATCAGACTGTAAAAATGGCTTTCCATTGCAAATGCGCCCTATACTGCAATTGTGAAGAAGTTAGATGTATACATTCCTTTCGATACGGTTGCATGAATACATGTACAGTGTGACTGGAGTTGATCAAATTTAGCACAAAATATGACTCATAGTTCATACATTTTGGAGTTTTTATGTGTGAAGCACAAAACTGCTGGTTTCTAAATGTTAAGTATATTAGCAAGGGCTAAGTGCACCGTTATTGTATGCATTTCTGGTAGTAGCTGGAAACATCTGCTTTGTGTCTCTTGGAACAAGAATGCCACAAGCTGGTCTTGCAGTGTCAGTGCTCAGACTCTCACTCTGTGTAGAGCTAAAAGACTAGATGCAGGAAGGATGATAGACACCAAAAAAAAAATCACATGTGCATTATCTTTTGAACTTACTGATTTCCTGTCAATGAACTCACACCTCATGGATTTGGAACTGCTTTTAGAATGAGTTCACATGCATATCAGAGCTGACAGTGTCACAGGGGAACGAAAAATAATTCTCTGCTGTTTCCTTGATTTGCTTTCCTATCCCTTGCATTGAGATTTCATAGGATCAATGCAGAAATAGGGCTTTCTTTGAGGCTTCAAACAAATCAACAAACCACTGAAAGAACGAAAACTAAGGCTTTCAGTAAAGTAGTTGATTTCTTTTCAAGAAATAATTAACTACCTAATTTACTTTTATACCAGTTAATTTTAATGTTATTTGTGCTCAGTAATTCTGAGCTCCAATCTTGCTAACCTATCAAGAGTATCTTATTGAATGATTGACTATTACTTGCTACAAATATGTTTGAGTGTTACACAAATACGGTAAGTTCATCATACCACAATGCGCTCATCATCTGGGGTGGACAGATTCACTTCTTCTAACTATTCCTTAAATCTTTTCCATTCCGGGCCATTTTTTTATAGTTCAGTACAACCACCTCTTAACTTAGCTTAATCACTTGATATAGGAATCGTCTACATGCTATAGACAAATCCTTAGAAAGAACTCATTTGAGAATAGAATGATGTTACCTGTATTTACAGAGTGAGTTTTGTCTTCAGAGGAGCAAAGTATTAGGTGGGAAAACAAAAGATTTTTAAGTCTGCTCAAAGTACTGATCCTAAGAATGTCCTTCTAATGATTATATAGCTTTACTTGGGTGTGAGTATTTGTAGTCTGCTAAAGTAAAAGCAGGATGCACTGTATCGTTCTCATTTTGCAACACATTAGGCAAGTAGTGAATCAAGCTCTTCTTATCACATAAAAAATGTCTTCTCCAATCCTGAGATTAACGTTAAGAGAAAATCATAGAATTTGTATCAGATAGATATCTTGAAATGAAAGAATTGTCCTCTAAAAATACCCCATTGGATATAGACTGAGTCTGCGGCAGTAGCGAATAGTAGATACTCAGCTTTTAGGTGGATAAAGCTAAGGGAGGTGCGTCTCCCTTTTGTTATTCTCACAGAAAAAGTCACAGCAGCTGTGGTATAAACAAACTTCGCTCTTCTTTCTGATATGCTGATAGCTCACAAACATAAAATTTGACGTGCTCAGCTGATGAGTGGTACCTCGTTAAGCCTAAGTTATTTAGTTACAGCTTGATTTTTCTCTTCACTTCCCTCCCTTCTTGAAATAAGGTTGCTGTGCCTCTCACCCCTGCCTGATATCTTCCCTATTTAAAAAAGAAGAAAACAAAAACCATTAGCCAGAAGCTGCTTCTGCAGTGAACTCAGTGGTGTCCATATATCAGACATGCCTACCAGATGAGGTCACTTAGGGATCTCAGGTGCAGGTCCATTTCTGACTTTCAAATGGGCTTCAGGTGTGAAACTGATACTGAAATGCTCAGATTAAGTAAAGTAGCCTCTGGGGTAGCCCCTGGGTCTGAGCAATAGCAGAACTTGAGGTAGGTATAAGCTTTCCTGGCAAGACCTGTCAGTACCTGGATATTAATCAGATTTCTAGGCTCTTCCTGTGTGAGGTACATGCTATTTCCACTAGATTTTGTGCACTAACTGTTTGTTTGGTCTGTCTTTACCTAAATTTTCCATCTTTGAAATATGAATTTTAATATTTCATTACTAACAAATAAATTGCAAGGCTAAAATTATTAAATAGTCCAAAGCAATCTGGGTCTATGGTGACAAAGATCAGCTATTTAGTAGCTTGTAATACCTAGTTAAAAGAAACCATTTATATTTTACTCTAGTGTATCTGTCTTAGCTCCATGAAAGGAAGAGAAAACTCTGCATGTGACCCTCAGGTACTTTCTCTGAGTGAGGTAACTGAAAGTTACTTATATAAGAGCTGTATTTTTTACAGAAACAATTACAAATGGAACATTTTTATTGATTCTGTGCCTTTCCAATAATGAAAACCTTATTTATCGAATTTCTGGGAGGATTGAAGGCCACTTCTTCATGAACTACTTTGCAAATTATGCTGTTATTTTGCAAAAGCAATGCTCTTGTTCATATTTGTAGGCTAGTGGTTTTGGGAAAGACTGGAGTGATAAACTATGCACAAGTACTTTTGCACTGATATTGTTTGGTAGGCAGAGGAATGGTATTCCTATGAGCTCATATGTAGAACACAAAGAACTAGCCTTCAGGAGGCCTGAAAAAGAGAAAATATACTGTGTTAGCATAGAGAAGTGAAATATAATTGCATATATAACGCTATATTACTAAGAACAAAAGAGTACAAACCACAGCACGCTGGACACGCTGTTGGTTAAAGAAAGAAAGAGAAGGGAATGGATAAGGAAAGTAGGTGTAGCTGGCTAGGACAGAATTAATTTTCTTTATAGCAGCTCATATGGTGCTGTGTTTTAAACTTGTGACCAAAACAATACTGAGAAGACCCTTATGTTATTGCTTTGCTGGTGTCAAGGCCTGTTTGTCACTGTGACTGCCTAGTGTAAAGACTGGAGGTTGCACAATATGTTGGGAGCTTACAAAACCCTGCAGATGACCTGAACTAACCAGAGATACTGTATATCATATAATGTCATGCTTAGCAATAAAAGGGGAAAGAGGAGATTTTAGGAAGGTTAGCCATCTTTCGCTTGAGAACTTTCTGAGTATCTGTCTGCCCTTGGGAGGTGGTGAATGGTTGCCTTTGCATTACTTGTTTGGTTCTGTTTAAATCTCTCTTCTTCCACTTATTCTTAATACACTTTTTTTTTTTTTAATATAGACACCAAGTTTTCTTGCTTTTACTCTTCCTTTCCTCTTTTTCCATCTCACTGGGCGGTGGGGAGGAAGTGAGTGAGCATCTATGTGGTGCTTAGCTGCCCACTGGCATTTACCAACAACAGAAAGGAATGGGAAAAGGAAGGAAATAATTCATACTGATTTCTGATGCTCATTATGCTAGGGTATATGAATTTTTCATTTTTAACATAATTAAATTATGAGTGAAAAAAATTTAAAAGGGCAGTGAATTACCCTGGTTGTTAGCAGGTAGTTCAAGATTACCATTTCAATAAAGAAAAAAAGTCTGGTTTTGAGAAAGCATAGCTTTGTACTCTGAGTTATACAAAACTATATTAATCTTGAAACTGTAACTGTTCCATTGTGTAAAGGATTGAATTATGAAACTACTTTTACAATCCTATTTTCAGGTTCTTTTGACTACTTAATGGCATCACAAAACAGTTATAATTTTTGTAATTACTGAGCTCTGTGGCTATCCATGTAGTTGCTCTTGGAAAAGCAGATCATATCCCTATTCAAATACCTACTCTCCCTTTTTATACGTAAACTAAACTTACCAAATTTCATGGAGAGGAACAGATGCTCTTGCAGTTTATCCGTTATATACAAACACATGTTTCTTTCTGAATTTCATTAAAGAGATCATCTTCATGGTTTAATTTCTTTATATTAGGTCCTGTCCTCTGACAGGAAGCTGCATCGATGATAGAAACTGAAAACAGGCTGGTACAATAGACTAAACAACAAGTGTGACCTTCAGTGGCAGCCTGCAAGACAAGACTTTTAAAGTGTTTTTCTTTAAACAGTGTTACTTTGCTGTACTTCTAGATTAAATCTGTTAGCTTATTTGCAAAGGACAACTACTTTGAAACAAAATCACGTAGGAGCTAATCCTTTCAAATACATTGCTGCCTCCAAAAATAGCCCTCACTATGTATCTATCTGCTACTTCCTTAAATAACTCTTTCTTTTATTCATAGCCCTGTTTCCAAACATTGATTTCCCTTTGGCTACCATACTCCATCGGTTCCTCAGGTCTTGGTCAAGTTTATTTTTCTTCAGTCCCATTTATGCCTCTTTAACCAATTTCTTTGAAGTGCCCTTATCTGAACTAAATATGAATTTGTCTACATTGCTGAAAGCCAGCATATATAAATTTTCCTTTTTTATTTAACTGTAAGGTTTTCAACTGTCTGAATAACTCTTTACCCTAACCCAAGGACAGCCCTGACTAGGATTTTTTTTCTTGCAGTATTACTTCTGCTAGACATAGCAAACAGCAAAAACCTCCATGGCTTTCTCTGCTTTCAGAAGCAAGAGAGTAGTTTATCAGAGCAAGCCATACTCACAGGAAGCAGAACCTCATTGGCTGGAAAGGACCACTGGAGGTCCTCTGACTGACCCCTGCTCCAGGGAGATCCAATTAGAGAGAGTTGCTCAGGGACATGTCCAGTTGCAGTTTGAATGTCTTGATGTCCCTGTGGAGATCCCACAGTCCCTCTGGGCAATGTCTTACAGTGTTTGCCCCCTGTCATGGTAAAAAAAACAAACAAAACAAAAAACCAAACACACATCCATTCAGAATCTCCCATTCTCCAGCTTGTGTCCATTGCCTCCAGACCAGTCACCGTGAACCTCCAAGAAGACTGGCTCTATCTCTGTTCACTCCCACAAGACATGTGAAGACAGCAACAAGGTCTCCCCTCTCCAGGCTGGAAAGATCTCACAGCCCATCCTTTCACACTTTGTGCTCCATCCCTCTGACCAGCTTGATGACCTCTGCTGGACCCACTCATGTACCAGTGTTTTTCTTACACTGGGGAGCCCAAAACAAGACACAGCACTCCAGAGGTAGTCTCATAACTGTCAGCCAGTGAAGGATTGCTTTCCTGGACCTACTCACTACACTTCTGCTAATACATCCCAGGTTGCAGTTGTCTGTCTTTGCTGCAAGGGTGCGCTGCTGACTCGTGTTCAACTTGCCACCAGACCGTTTAGATACTTTTCAGTCAAGCTGCTTTGTATCCAGCCAGCCCCCAGCCCATAGTATTGCAAGCTGTTATTCCCTCCCGGATGCAGGATTTAACACTTGGTTTAAACTTCATGATGTTGCTGTCAGTCCATTCCTCATACCTGTCCAGGTGCCTCTGAACAGCAGCCTTCCCCTCAAGCATATCATCTGTTCCTCCCAATTTTGTATCATCTGCAAATACGCTGAGAATGCCCTCTCTCCTGTCCTTCAGGCTGTTAATCAAGGCATTGAACAGTATTTGCCCCAGTAATATTGTCAGTTGGCTTTTTACTGCTGATCACCACTATTTAAGAACAACAGTCCAGCCAATTTTTCTCACACTTAGCTGTAAGAATACAATCAAAAGCTGTGATAGAAGCTTTGCTTAAGTCAAAGTATGCCACATCCACCACTCTCCTCTCACACACACAGCCAGTTCTCTCATCATAGAAGGCAGTCAGGTTAGTCAGACACAATTTGCCCTTAAGGGGAACTCAGGGATTACTATTTTTCGTGTCATGATGCAAACAGCTGGTCTGAGGATGACCTGGTTGTAGTCTAAATTGTGGAAAGGAGTGTTCTTCTGCACAAAGAGCAGAGGGGTGAAAGAGGCCTTTGGTTCCGGATATTGCCTGTGTGAACATCATGACGTAGAAGGATGACTTGTCAAGTCTCAGTCTGCAAGGTATAATACAGGTCATGACAGAGGCCAACCCTATGAAAGATTGGTGCTCCTACTCTAAACCAGGTGAAGTATTTTGCCTTTCTCCCCCGCCCTCCACTCCGTCACACATCTTGTGAGATTCATCTCACCTAACTTTACCTTTTTACCTGGATTACCTCTTTAGTAACTGAAAAGAAGGAGGTTTTTCTAAGACACGATTTAACTAATTTATTACAACCAGTTACCTGGTAGTGAAATCAGATCACACTCTAAAAATAGAGTGTAAGGAACTCTGTCTTAGATGTAGATTTAGTCAGATAAATCTCATACAAAACCATTTCTTTTGAATCTCCCCAGGATATTTCTATTACAATTCAGATGTTGTTAAGTGGATAAGAGAAAGTATAAATATAGGTTTTCCTCACTTCTAAAATATTCCAATCCAGAGATTCTTGAAGATTTTGTAAAGCTTATGGTATGTTGTCTCTCACACTAATAAATATGTGATCTTCCTTCTGGTGCTATTAGCTGTGTTCTATTTGCAACACCTGAGTAGTGTTTCCTTTTGCTGCTGCTAGCCGTTGTTTAGCTATTTTGGAAACATGTCAGTTTTTTAAGGGATCCATTCTTCCCTGAGTCAAAAATAATGGAGTTTTCCTATTGCCCTCGATAAAAGCAGAATCAGGTTTTCAGTCTTCTTACTCTAATGTGATTCTAATTATGTTGCACTTCTGTCCTTCTTATGTGCTTTCCCTTGCAACATTTAACTTAATTTGTTAATTACCCAACATTTGCAAATTACGAGACAAATCTGGAACTCATTTCCTTTGCTGCTTGCTCTGTGTCCTCCCTCTTCAACAAACAGAGCGACAAGTGTATGCTATTTTTTGCTAATCTTTGTGTCCTTTACTGAAGTGTGGTGTACAGTGGTCCCCTTTCTAGTCTTGTCAGTTTACCTTAGACAAATTACTTTAGCTTTGCCCTGATTCAGAAAGATACTTAGGGTTACAACTATCTGCAGTTGTGTTAGGAATAATACTGAATTTAATGAGACTGGTTGTGATGAAGGTTAGGGTTGTCTGTAATACTGTTTCGTAGTAGGGGCTGCTTCCAGAATAACCTATTAGAAGGATAAAAGTATTTATGAAATACTGTAAATACTGGAATAGCCGTTTACCTAATGCAGAAATGGGACATCTAAAAAAAGTAAGATTTGAATAAGGAGAGTGATTTAAATGAAGAATTCCATCCTCTACATGTATTTCTTGAAATATTGCTGAGCACCACAGTTCTGCTGAGGAGGGGACTACTGTCAATCTGAGATTAGCAACAAAGAATATTTTTTGAAAGATTATTCAAGGTCATATATTGAAAAAGTCAACCAACCAAACTGTTTTCTGCAAGAAATCAAAATGTCTTCATAGGTTTTCTCCATGTCTGCTCTAATCATGGTGTTCTTCTGTATACTGTGAATAAGAACATCAGTTGTAATGCAGATAACTGTCTGACAGGAAGTGAACTGAGACCATAGGATCAATTTTCATAAGCAATTGTATAGCCATCAGTCAGTAATGACGTTTTGTTTGGACGTATTAATGAACTGGATCACACACAAAAAAATGTTTTTTTTAGAACTTAAAAGGTCGTGGTATTTTTCTCAGTCTTTATACCCTCTGAAATGTTTTATTTCATGTTCCTTCTTTTTTTCATCTCAGTTTATTGTTTTTTGCAATATTCCTTTTTAACTATCTTCTAAACCTTGTCCTAAAACCTTATTTATCACATAATTTTTTTTTTCCATGTTTATGTTGTATCAGGCACATTTAGGTCCTCAAATTTGACTGAATGTCTTGGGTATTAAATGAATAAAACTAATAGTATATAACGACTTAATCTCCAGGGATAATTAGACCTGAAAAATGGAAGTAGCTATACTTGCTTCTCCACAATCATCAGAAGGGTGCTTTAACTGCTCATAGCCTCCGGATGCACCATCCTAAAGGTTCAGATCTTAGATCACATTTCGAAGATTTCCAGGTCTGGAGTCTTGTCTCTGCAGTGCGAGTTCCCCAGTGCTCCAAGCATCATTATTGTAACTGCAATGCTGAAGAGCACGTCTTAAACCAAAGATTTTGGGCTCCTCCTTCCAAGAACAGAGAGAAGTGAGGATCTGGCAGCCCTACAGCCACGAGTCTGGGACTTGAGAAATCCTTTTGAAGGGCCTTCCACCTGCTGGCATCTGCCTGCAGCCCCGCAGCTCGAACCTCTGCCTGTCACCTGGTATCTCCTGGCTGCAGAGCATGTTCATGGTGTGAGCTCACTGGTCATTTATACTCCATAAATTAGAATCATGTTTACATTTCCAGTAGTATTTTTAGGAAACTGACTTCTAAGTATATTCTAGCCTGCTCCATTACCTCTGGCATGAATTTTAGTAGTCTTAAACTTTATACAATATCAATCAAACTTGAAAAATTATAGATTTGCAGTATTTCGATGTCTTTCATTTTCAGTATTTTGACGTCTTTCTTCTGTCATTTCATGCCAACTTCTACAGTCATTACTAGGAGGAAAATTTGTGTTTTCATTCTCTTTTGTCATTTTCTGTTATTGATGACATGCCATACTGTGAGGGTTATAGTTTCAAGGACAAGTCTCTGATATTGAGTATGTAGAGCTATAGCTGTTCAGATAATATGAATGCTTGCAGTCAATGTGTACACAAGACCTATAGGCTGAAAATTCAAGTTTAAACCAAAGGTGTCAAATTTGTCACCATAGAGCCTCAGCAAACATGTATTCTTTCTCTCCATTCAGCCTTATCCAATGTCTTTCTCACTCGTAAAATAAACTCTATGTAATTAACTCTTGGTTACTCTTTTCTTCTCCCTTCTCGCCCTCCTAAGTAGATCTAGAGCTTCCAGGAATACTCACTGTAAATGTACCACCATCCTTTGAATTAAGCTGTGATTTGGTAAATGTAGGCATATATAGTAATTTGCAGCTGCCTTCTTTTTAAGTTTAATTCATATTCTAAACATGCATCAACAAACTCTCGAATTTGCCACTAAAGGATTAAGTATTCATTTGGGATGCTTATTATGTGCTGGCTACTGCTATGCCAGGGGAACCAGCTGGACTGTGGAATAAAAATCTCATATTGGATTTTCCCAAGGAATTTTTCTTTAAAGAAACAAATGGAAATAATCAGAAAAGTTAATAAATAATTAAAATACAAATGTTTGCAGCATGAGATGGAAAATTTGTTTGTCCTTGCTGCTGGAATCACCTATCCTCACATTTAAACCTACCATTTTTGAAGATACACGATTTATTCTAGCATGAAATTCCGCAGACCTGCAGCAGTTTGAGTTGCTCCCATTAGCACACGAAACACTGGTTAGAAGTCTTAATGTTATACACCAGGTGCATTTTAACTGTAGTTCATCACATTTCATTCCTTTTATAAAAATCCTCTAATTCATAAAACTCTTACCTGAAAAAAACAACCAACCAAACAAACAAAAAAAGCCACCACAAAACGCCCTCAAAAGTCCCAGCTATTAGAAGACGGCACTGCAATTTCTGTCCTTGCAGAAGCTTTCCAATAGTTAAAACTGTCTTTTTTTTGTATGCCTCTGAGCTACAGTATGTAAAAGTCAGTCCTACTAAGATATAATTAGAAGTGTAGGATAGTTCTAATGCTGTTTTACAACTGATGACATCTGCTTCAGCGCTGTCTACCACCTGATTACCATGGAAACCATTGCTGCCCAACAGAGTAATTCTGATCAAAAGGAATTATTATTAATCTTCCCAGTCAAGGGTGGATGGAGATTTGGACAGCTTATGTTAAAGTTGCTGGCACAGGCTGAAAGGTTCAGTAAGGATATATATTAATTCTTAGTGTGTTAGAGAGCAAGTCTTTTCTTATAAGAGAAGTACAACTGGCTGTCCAAAAATCAGGTATTAGTGGATTGCAATATCAGCTGTGAATCATCCAGAAATTGGACATAAATAAAGGTAGTTTTCTGGATGGTAAGGAGCTACAGGAAAAGCTGATATCAGAAAATTAACTGTCTGTTTCAAGAATAGTCAAACGCTGTTTTAAAACCTAGTACTGGAAGGAAAAACTAGTAAGAATGTTGTACACAGGTTAGCATTTAGACAGGTAAATAGCTATTTTTGCTGAAATACAACCAGAAAAAAATGCTTTTATTTTTCTTTTAAAATATCTTTGATATACAGAGACAATAGCCATCATTTGTAATAAACATTGAAATCTAAATGTTTTGCAGAAGTTTGAGAGAAGGTCATAGAAGCCTATATCAGGCTTCCGTTATTGGAACAAACAGCATTTATAGTTCATAGTAAGATGGTCAAGGCAGAAGAGAAGACACCATCTTCTAGGAATTCTCTGTCTCTTGAAACAGGTGCAAACTGAACAGCATTCAGTATTTCTAGACTGGAGAAGTTTTTCAGTTTATACATTGATGCTTATACCAGCCACCAATGTGACCAAAACCTTGATACTTCTACATTAAAACTCTACAATTTCATTTTCCTCATGGTTCATATTCTAGAAGGACTAAAAAGGAAGATCCAAAAAAGTCAGCAAACATCACAAAGCTGGAGTGAGGGAACAATGCATGAGGAATCTATATGGAAAATAATTGTAATAATTGTGTTCTACTTTACGTAGAATAAAAAGTGGGGGTTTTTACCTTTTTATCAGTAAATAATTGTTATTTTACCTCTTTCCTGTCTCCTTTAATGGAGGAAAGACTATTAGGCACTTGGTTCCTGGTGAACTCAGTTACAATGAAATGCATAGATCTTTAGGAATTAGTTGTCTCAGCCAAGCTGTTTTTCTAGGCTGAGTCTGCAGACAATGGAGACATGTACCTTCAGATGGTGATTTAACTCCATCTTAAAAAGCTGTAATTAACCTAAATTTTGAAGTGGCTTTTTGTTTCCTTTAACTATAAAGGCAGCACGGATGACATGTTCAACTTGCTTTTAGAAGGCTAACCTAGGTGAATGAATCTTGCCCTAGAGGATATTCACAAATAACCGAGTGACTTGGTGGCTAACCACTTGTTCTCTTTGTCTGATATTGCCCCTGTGACTTTAAAAAGAGCACAGGCCACGCTGGTTTAAGTATTCAACTGCTTATGGTTTTCTCTGTAGAATAGATTGGAAGATTATTATCAGACTGGGATGGAAAGATGTTGGGAATGACAGGGAATGGATCACTGTTAGTATAGCTACATAGTAAAGATGTACTAATGGGAGGGTTGTTTGGGGGTCTGCTTTTTGCTCTTTTTTTTTGTGTGTGTGACAGGGTTAATACTGACTCGATAAACAGTTATTTTACTGGATTTTATATAAATAAAAAATGAGGGAAATATTTTGCTTAGTCTAATGATTTGGAAGATGAAAGGAAGTACTGACATGTTGGAAGCCAAAACCATGGAGGGACTCTGGAACTCATCCTTGTTCTTTATAATATCAGACTCTCAGTCTCCCTTTGGGAAATAAAATAGAGCTTCTTATTGTCTTCACGCATGGTGGCCAATTAAGAGACTTTTTTGTTCCAGCTGAAGATTTGGCAGATGTACTGTTTTGGTCACAATGTGGTGAGAAACGTAATGAAAGTTAAAGTTAAATTAGAGTTCAGCACCTGTGGCTGACTTGGCTCTGTGATCAGATTTGACACTAAGCCAAGGTAGAATCAGAGTGAGAATCTTCTGATGTTGTTTCCTGGCAGTCAAAGTCACCTTAAATATTGGTTAATACATTTACCTTTTCTCATTTATATAGGTAGCTCCAATGCTTTGACTTCCATCTTGCTCAAAGTGGCAAACTAGGACTTTGGCATGTTTCTGTTACCATAGAGTTGGCTCAAGGAGTTACACAGATTGAAGAGAAATTTTAAATGACAAAGGTAACAGCTAACCCATAACAGTTACTGAACTTTACTGTGAGGCACACTGTTGTTGTTTTCTTAAAATCTTATTTGATCTCCTATATTTTCTTTTTTCTACAATTTTTCTATTCCATGAAGTCTTCCAAGATTTTCTAAGATATATGGTCTGCATTTTAATGAACTAAGATTTGGAAATTCCTCAAGAAGAAAGTGAGACCTATCTACCTCAGAATAGCCATTTTTATGACAACTATACTTTCAGATAATGGGCAATACCTGTTTTTCAAAATTGCTGTGAATGAGACCAAGCAGACATTTGGAGCTGGTTCTCTAGAGTAAGTAAAACTAATCAATTTATTGACTTTTTTTAGTTGGGTTTCTCTCAGTCTTATTGTGGCTGTCCTGGTTTGAACTTTTTATTAAAGAGGCACTGGAACAGGATCCTGAATGTAGTTGTTCTTCACCAGGAGTGAGTATTCCTCCATTTTATGTAAAACAATATGCCTTAAAAAAGTATGTACACTTAAAGAGGAAAAAGTGATGGTATTTATCTTACAGGCAGCATCTAGGTCTGAGCTACTTATCTAGACTCCGACTAAGGGCTAGAGAAGAAAAAGGCAGTTCTAGACATAATATATCTTATCCTAAGGCAGATATCTAAGAGACAAGATAAATTTCATGCTAACAGCATCTGTTTCTGTCCACTGATTATAAAGGAAACTAGTCTGATTAGCTCTGTTGCCTACGTTGTAGTTTTGTTTAAAGCAGACAAGATTAATTGTACCCATGGTGTCTCTATTGTCTAATGTTTTGACTATTCATCTGGAAACAGATGGGGAGACTCAGCCCCCTCAGAAAGACTGTAATGGAACCAAAAACTGATGCTGATACTTTACAGAGATTAGATTAGCAGTAGAAAATGAATGGGGTAGCCAAGTATACTAACTTGAGCAAGGTGTGGTATTGAAAGCAAGTGTTCAAACTGCTCATTTAGGTGAACACAGTACCTTCAATTTTCTCTTAGTGAAATAGATGCAATTATTAGAGAAGTTTCTAAGGCTAAAATTATACTATTTAATTATTTAGTTTCTTAATGATTACTTCTATTTTTCTTACCAAATTTGTATATGTACAAGATCTATTAAAGATACAGTTAGTTAATTTTTGTTCTTTCCATACTCCTATTGCTTTCAATTTTAAGGATGATTACATTATAGAAATAATGTGTGAGCAGTGATAGATATATAGAATACTATCCTTTTACAGTATCAACATAAACCACTGACATTAGTGAAATACATGCATCTAAGTATTTATGAATGTATATATTTAATCATATAATACATAGGTAAATATATAATTATGTAGGCATAGGTATATGTGTGCATATCTGTTGTCTTTCCTTCTTAGAAATGAGACCTATAGTAATAGTCAAGCCAAATGTTCTCATATCACAGTAGAGAGATTATAGGTTACATGCTTAGTTTCATAATTACATAACTTGAATCTTCATCTCAATCTCGTCTAAGTGTATCCATATAAATATTTATTGGGAAGTTGCTTATTTAATTTCTATTTTTTGGGGGGAGGGTGTTGTTCTGGGATGTTTTTGGGGGTGTGTAGTGGGGGGTTTTTTGTATTCTGTTTTTTAATTGATTGTTCTCCTGGTTACTGCTAGGGAATAATATATAGTATCTGATACATCTCCTACTTCAAGGCATTTTTCTTAGGAAAATAAATGTTAAACTCCAAATTGGTAAACTTATTTAAATAGGAAATCTAGGGCATTATGATGTAAGTCATGCCTAAAGTGTGTGTTGAGGCATAGTTCTGCTTTCATTCATATTCAAATATTATGTATGTGAAAGGGACGGAATCATAGGTGGTTTATTACCAATTAAGATTTATCTGTCCTATTATAGCTATAGTCCAGAGGATGGAATGCTACAAAGAAGATGTATTAACACAGCTGACTACAAAAAAAAGTAAATTTAGAACTGAAACTTCAGATAGTCAGCTACTGCCACAGCTTTCAAGACTGTAGTTTGATCTGCAATACTGTACTTCTATTACAGTTTATGCTGAAGAAACACTGCAGTGAAATTTTGCTTCCAGAAAAAGGAAATGCAATTCTTGCTATCCCAGAGTAGAGAGCTGCAACCAGATTGTGCTTTAGAAAATCATAGCTGTAGCTTTTCATAGCCTCGTTCCAAAAGGAAAGTTGACTATGCCAGTTGTGGATATCTGAATCGTCTGTATGAACTCAGCTATGCTCACCATTTCAGGGTGACAGCTGAGTAAAAGCCCTGACTATGTCTCCATCCACTCATTCCCACCTCTCCCATATTTTCAGAAAAAGTTGCAGCCCATAGAGATAGCTCTTATAAATGCCTTTGAGTTCATGTTTTCTGGCCCACATTCTAACACGGGTAATAGCAGATAGCAGTCTTGCCTGTCAATTCAAAAGATGAATAAGATCATTCCATGAACACAGTCTTAGGCAGAGGAGTACGTACGCTGATCTTACGCTTAACGGAATAAATTTGTTGTACATGCTAAGTGCAATAGGCATTCTGCAGATAATTTTTCTGTGGACACGTGGTATCCCCTGTGAAATTTGTGTTGACTAAGGAAATGCACCTGATGAAGCACCAGGAATTTCCTGATTGCTTAACCAATATTTGAACTATCTAGTAAAAATAAAACCAAAGTTATTATTAGTCTAATTACAGTCCTGCCAACACCTATAGACAGTTTTATTAAAAAACTGCTAATTGTCAGTAATAAAACAGTGAGCACGGAGGCATATAGACTTTCATATATCCATCTGCTTTTGCTGGTATTACAGTCACCCTCCCAATGCTGTGCTGGATCCTAAGCACTGCTTTCCCTCAAGGAAAGTGGAGACCATTTGCATTATGCACCATTTGCACTACAGAATGACATAATACATCCTGTATATTCAGTTGTGAGAACTCCTTCTTTGGCAATTTCCCCTCAGCCGTCTTAATGAATAGACATGTTTGAGTGAGGAAATTCAGTGTCTGCTATCTTTTCAAGAATGTTGTTTCATTTTAAATTTGTTTTAATTCAACTCAGAATATTTTTCTTATCCAAATGAATTAATCACAGCTGTAAAGCTGTGTTTGTATCCTTTGTCAGTGATAGCATCAGCTCCAACATATTCTTTAATTAAGATACCATATTAGTATGGTAGTCAGTTATCAGAGAGCAACAGAATGGAAATACAGGAAAAGGACTGCGGACATCATCACGCCTTGATGCAATAGTCATACATCCCTGGACATGTTCCAGGAACCTGAGTTCTTACAGTGGCTGCACGGTGAAGAGAGAATGTTAAGACTGTCTTTCATTTGTTATACAAAATGTAATAATCTATCATCATATTAATGATATGAAGGAAATACTGCCAGTAGAAATTCTTTCTGTGATCTACTGTAATAAAATATAAGCCTTTGTACTTAAAAAGTTACTTAAACAGTGAGAATTTTACATCATGTCTTTGCCTGCCTTTTAATGATTTCATTTAAAATAATATGATATGAAAGGTACGTGACAGTATATGATCTGAGAGCTTTACTGTGCTAGTGAAAAAGGAAGAAGCTAATCTCATGAAAGTTGTTAATAAGACTTAAAGTATTATCAACATTTTAACATATTATTCACTTTTGTAAGCTATTAGGGAGATGGGAGTTGGCTAATGTGATAAGAAATCAATTAATATGATACAGAAGCAAGTACATGATAAGACCTTTGTTCAGAATATTGCAAGCTTTAATAAAACCTCCAGCACAGTCATTCAATATCTTGTTCATTGCAACTGTGATAGTCTTTTTCTGGTGTTCTCCATAGAAGCACGTAGGAATTTGTTACTCTTCATACAGCTTGTAGCATTATCAGTAGTGAAGTAAAAATTTGGAAAACATCAGATTGCCTCTTTCTCTGAGGACATTTCAATTTCCAGCCCTCAGCTAAAACTCACAGGTAACTGACCCTTTTTTACAATATTTGAAATATACAGCTCAAATGAAATAAATTCCCTTATTTTTTGTGTGACCGTATGGAATATTACAATTATCCCCCTGAAATATAAATATTTCACCATTTAAGTAGGAGTGAAAGAGGGATCTGATTGCATACTTCTCTTGTGAACCTCATGATAAACTTGCTTTTGAGAGATGTGAAGCTCCAGTGGTTCAAATAATACGCATATTTATAGGCACTGAGTATTCTTCAGTAAACACATGAGCTTGAATACATTCTTCAAATAGAAATCCTATAGAAGCCTACTACTACTACCACTACTACTACTAGATGTTCTTCTATTCATGCTCAGCAGTCTATACGTTGACAAATAGAACAAAAGAACAAAAATAATTAAATATGTTTCCTTTTTATTTATGCTGTTGTCCTATGCAATATGGTGTTTCAGTGATTTCTAAGAGCATCATTAATACTCCTACTAGAATTTAACAGTGGTGAAATTTAAAAGGTTAGGTTGATGGATTTTTATTTATTTTTCAATCTCTTTCATGTGCTGCTGCTTAACATTTTATTGTACACAATGGCTAATTTCTCCCTACTACAGGTATTGGTTTCCTTATATATTGTTAGGTCATGTTGGAGTTCTGTATCTTTACATGCAATAAACCCTACTTTGAAGCAATGTTAAAACTATTTTGACAGTTATTTGTCATTTTGGATTGTGATTTATCTGGGATCTCCAGAAGTTTGTCATACTGTGTCACTATAAAACTGTAGCGTGTAAGACAATATATATTTCCATTTCTGATTTTTTCACAATAAGTCAAGTCTGTTAATGGCTGCAATAAAAAAAAAAAAGTGGAATATTCAAAAAATAGATAGTTAAAGAGGAATACAATAAAAAGAAAAAAGAGGAATCAAGCAGTGCAGTGCAGATGAATAAAGAAGCTGGATGATGTCTCCTAACACAGATAGACAAGACATTAAAACAAAATTAACAGTAGCAAGACAGAAGCTAATGAAGGAAAGCTAAAACTTGTCTTTCCATACACAAAATGCATTTTCTTTAATTTCTTTCTGATCATGACTTTGACACCTTGTGCTGGAAGAGAGAAGTACTAGCAGATGCTGCCGTCTAAGGCATGTTCAAATATGTTCTCAGCTTGAATTCAGAAGACACAGCTGACTTGATTTTAAAACTGAGAGAAAAAGATGAATACAAGATTTAAAATCTGGGTGACAGCAGTTAACAGAAGCTAATCATATTTTTAGTTAACAATTTTTTGAACTGGCTGCCAAAAGGAAGTTGTTAAACACTCATATGCTTTTTCAAAGAAACAATTAAAGCCTCCACCAATGTGTTTCTTGTCTTACTTTGCCTTTCCCCACAAATGAGATGAAGTTGCCCTTTCAGAAATAGATGCTGAACTCAAGGAACCTTGAGATTAAAGCATTGCTATGTGTATTTTAATTCTATTTTAATTACACTACCTTAAATATTTTCTTTAAAATTGTTCTTTTGTGATTTGCATTTTCAGTTCACTAGGTTCTATTCTAAACAGCACTGAGCTTATAATTGTTTGAGGCACAAATAATAAAAGCTAATTTGTTGACATTCCCTGAAACACCAAGGAATCCAGACGAGACTTAATGGATTTCTCTGTCCCCTCCTTAAGAGGCAGTTTGTAGTTTAATTCCTTCTCTAGCAAAGTGTGTTTCACTGATGCGTAAATTCAGGGATCTAAAGGTTATGAATATAACTCTTTGCTGTCCTATTTATTCATCCAGGGTCGTGAAAGCTCAGCCTGAGATACTGATCTCTTCTTAACCTTTAAGACAAAAATAGAAAATACAGAAAGAGAATGAATTAACTTCTCTGTGTAAATGACAAACACATTCAATAATGTTATTTAATACTATTAAAAATTTGATAGATACTACCAGTGGAATGACTCAAATAAAGAAAATAGGTGATTATTGTGATATTAAATCTGAGAAATGTGAAAAGTTAATCTAAATGGACTTCTTCCTCAGAGTCGTCCAAACGACTGTGTCTTTCTAAGCTTGTTGTCTTCTATATTCTTTTAAAAAAAAGTTTCCCTGATAACTGCATATATTATTTAGCTCACTAGCTACTTAATAGTATTATTCAACAACACAATTGCTGTCTCTGATTGCTATGATATTTCCCCTGGATCATCTCAAAGTCATTTACTTATTTTAGTTGTTGCATTTCATAATGCTCTCAATTTCTAAGTGGGAAGTGGCTTTTTTTTTTTAAACATAATGTGACATATTGGGACTTATTTAACTGTAATAGAAAATTTTAAGAGAAAATTATAATGTCTTAGTGACTGATCTTTAAATATTTTCAGTCACTGACACTGACTATCACTGATTTTGTGATTCCCAGGAAATTTGTGAGTTTTGTAGTAAATTTAAAAATTATAATTTTTACCTGTGGTTAATGATCCTTTGTCATCTCTTCATGTAAAAAGTGATAGTCAAGAACATTCTGGATAGAAATGAGGAGTTTGGTGTTTCTAAGGGAACAAGCTTAATTTTATCTTTGTCAAACATATAATGACAAAGAGCAGGAGTGCTAAAATCAAGTAAGGAGTGGGTATGTTCTGTATCCACAGTTTTCCATCCCACATTGCTGCTGTCAGCTGAACTTAAAAAAAATGTTGAGGGGGCAAACTTAAAGACTGAAATTCATAGGAAATAGAAAACCCGAAAGTTATGCATACATAAGTGAAAAACACTTGGTACTTTAAATTTGATGCCTACATCTGAGATAGGTGTGAAAGCTCCTATTATAGTCAGTGCCGATCTAGCCACAGTAGGTAAGCACCTCAGGCTTGATTTAGCTACTCACATAAAGGTGTATGATATTATTGCATGTGGCAGAAATCTGCATCAGTCAGTCATGTAAGACTGATAGCGCTGCCAGCTTTGGAAACTTTCTCGATGAATTCCATTATAATAAAAAAAAATTAAAATCACATTTTGTAATTTTATTCATTAATTAATACTCTTCTGCTTAGCAATAATCAGTCTCCACACTGGCATAAAGCCACTGGCTTTTACTCGCCTAATTTATCCTCTTGGGAGCCACATAAGTGCCCTGCAAAGGTAAAAGTTCATTTCATCCTTCTTTAACTGCATGTTAATTTCATAGAACTTCTACATGAACATCATTGAAAAGCAGGATAATGTGACCTATTCTTTTATAATTAAAGAACAACAAATGTAAAAAAAAAACCAAAAACGCTGAAATTCTCCTCACATTAATGAATTAAGCTCTTAATTGATGATTATACATTTAACCTGCCATTTAAAACTATGATAATTATAGGTTAACTTTTTAATTTAGTTCATAATCTGCTAATTTTCATTTAATAAATGTATTAATTAGAATATATAGTGCTTTATCTTTATTTCTGTGTGACAGCTATCAACCTAAGTTGATAATTCAGTACAACATCAGAGAACACTCGTAATAAGTATATCATTCAGTACACAGTTTAGAGCCATCGTGAAGGGAAGCTGGCAGGCATAATTGCTAAGATTAAAAGATTAAATTTCAGTTCTTTCAGTGATCTATTAATCCGCAAAAATTTAACATAAAAACTTCTTCTTGCTACAGTTGGCCTGTGTCTACAGGTTTTTTGCCTTGAAATCCCTGTTTAAAATGGAAGCTGTGCTGGTGTTGAATGGAAATACTCAGTAATATGTTCTGCTTTAATTTAATTTACCTGTTATGAACTTCTAATATTACATAGGTGTACTGGGCCTGGTTAGGATAGAGTTAGTTTTCTTCATAGTGGCTTATATGGTGCTGTGTTTTAGATTTCTGACTGAAACAATACTGATAAGATGCTAAAGTTCTAGCATTTGCTGGATAGTGTTTTCACAGCGTCAGGGCCACCTGTGCTTCTCACTCTGCTCTCCCAGTGAGTAGACTGAGGGGTGCACGATAGGTTGGGAGCTGACACAACTGTGCAGATAACCTGACCTAACCAAATAGATACTCAATACCATATAACATCATGCTCAGCAATAAAAGGGAAAAGAGGGGCTTTCAGGAGAGTTAGCCATCTTTTTCATGAAAACTGGCTGGACATAGGTCTACCCTTAGGTGATGAGTGATTGCCTTTGCATCATTTGTTTTCT
>Ga0065711_1035370_pt1 | contig 22407 bp, 25 predicted proteins | sample Hoacrofraction12_FD_59098 | JGI IMG/M metagenome (GOLD analysis project Ga0065711, IMG submission 59098) | Hoatzin crop microbial communities from Cojedes, Venezuela - Epithelial fraction 12 v2 (version 2) | ecosystem: Host-associated > Birds > Digestive system > Esophagus > Crop | place... | reverse complement strand
TTTTTTTTTTTTTTTTTTTTTTTTTTGCCTCCGGTCCCAAGAGGTTTGTCGGCTCATGGCTTGAAGGCCTTGATGAGGCTTTCGCCCTGCCACAAATGAGTGGCAGGAAGGATTTACAGAGCAGCTCTGCGAGCTAGAGAGAGTAAGGCTTCAAATAACAGGGCAGCTGGGGCAGGGAGGTGTGTGATCCCGGGATTTCGGCAGAAATCAGAGGGGAGGCGGGGGCCGCTGTGAGTGGCTGGGGGCTCTGACAGCCAATTCGTGTAAGTTATTCTCTGGCAGACAGGGATTCTGCGCTAAACCTGCTCTTAATAAGAGCGGGGGGTTGGTTTGTTGGCACACGCCGGCTCCGCCGCTCTTGAGCGCGCTGTGGAAACGCGGGCAGCTACTCCGCGGCTTCTCCAGGTCTGCAGCAGGCTGCTTGGCTTGCCCTAGCTTTGGGGTGCCCATGGTCACCTTGTCTCACGGGATTCTTCTGCTTCAGGGCTGCCTCATAGCTTTTTTTTTTCTTGTAGCACGACAGCCCGGGGGTCACAGGTTTAAACACGATGTGCATAAACTGCTTTGGGGCATGGAGGCAAACCCTGAAGAGATCTGGAAGGGAGCAGAAGAATGTGCAGTCGTGTGGACGCCTGGACGTCTGCATGGTGCAGAGGGGATGACTCCAGTGCTTTCTGAGTTAAATAGTGGCTTTTCATTCACTTACAGCACGCTGTCTGCACGTGAAACGTGCTCCCCTGCTCGCTGGCTGCATTCCTGAGGCAAGGTGCCCATTCCCACGTGAGCTGGGTTTGCTTGCAGGACAGGTAGCTCCGGCGCAGCTCTCCTGCCAGGAGTTCTGCTGCGTAGCCTCAGGGTGGAGGAGATGTATTCTCCTCCGCCGGGATGCTGGAGGTGCTGGGACGCAAGCGGGGCTTCTGCTGCTTCCCCTTGGGAGAGGATGCTCAGCCGAAGGGCTGTGGGCAGCCGCGGTGCTGGACGCTGCTTCCAGGTCTGCTGTGATGCTGCTGATGTGTTTCTAGTGAAATCTAAGCTCATGCAAAATGCACTTTCAGAGGAATGCAAAATCCAGGGATTTCAGACCCCGACTGACTGAGATTCGCGGGAAGATCTGATTTATGGATTTGAAGGAGAGGTGGTGAAATTCAGCCGATTTGGCACACGCGTGCCAAGCGCAGAGCTGTTTTTCCCTTTTAACTCACGTTTGGTGCTCTGCTGTAGTGGCACTCGCTTCAGGGTAGAAGGGGTGGACTTCAGCGCTGCTGGATTCAGGGCTGCCTGGGGCCCCATTTTTAACTCATTTCAGCTTGGAGCATGTGTGTGGGGTGTGCTAACTTCATCTGAGCTGTGCTGGTCATAACTGACCAGGAGCGATGCAAAGAGCTGCGTACGTGCTGCAGCGTAACCCACACCTGTGAGCTCTCTGCAGGGGTCTGCTCTTCCACTGGGAAAGCCCTGGTGAAGGCTGCTTCCTCTTAACGTGGGCAGAGGAACATCTCTGTTCCAAGAGACCTGTCGGAGGGCTCTGCCTGCCTGTTTGCAGACCTCCATTCGGTGTTCCGCTGCGCGCGATGGGCACGCTGGGGATGTCACTCTGCAGTCCCCGCAGCCTCTTCGCATGAGGAGGAACCTCAGCCCGCTCTGCGGAAAGGTGGGTGCCCAGCACCCGACGCTTGGCCTGGTGCTGAGGGTTGTTTCGCTGTGCCAGATGAATTTGCTATGATTAGCCCCAACGCTTACCTTTTTTGAGTCTGTTCAGTCAAGGGTTTTACCAGAGCAGACAACCATGAAATTAATTTCCCCGTAGTTCTGCAGTTTGCCAAGGCAAGGCAGGAGCTCCCCTTTGGAAGAACTGGGTAAGTCCTCCAGGGCCGAGCGTGCCCCTGTTCACACTGCTTTTCTGAGTTACCCCCTCTCCCAGTGCCATGTTTCTGTGCAATAAGCCAACGATCTTCTTTTTGCGGAAAAGCAGATGCTGTGTTTTTTTTCCTTTTAGCCCAGAGTCTTGCAATCCTATTGCAACCTTCTCAGACCTGCCTGGTTTTCTCCAGCCTGAAGATAGATAATTGCCTAGAAAGCCCAGGATCCTTGGCTGTTGCTGATGAACCTTCTCATTCCCCCTGTAGTTAAGGCTGTCCTGGGAGCGAATGTGGAAAAAAAAGTATCTTTCAGGTTGGTGTTGATGTTGGGAAGGTCTGTGGGATGATTGCACAGGCATCGGGTCTAGAGCCCTGGGGATCTGCTGCACAGCTCGGTTCGCAGGCACGGATTCAGCTCCGGAGGGCTTTGCGCCTTACACCTTGTGCCTTTGGCTGGGCTGCTTTGCCCCTTCCGCACTGCTTGCTTCCCTGGGCTGCTTCATGCGGGGGCACGAGACAGATGCAGAGCGGCAACTCATTTCTCTGCTCCTGCCCTTGTCCGTGCGAAGGGTTCTTCCGATTTCCTCGCTCCACAAGCTCCCGTGTGCTGCACGTTCCGCTCTCCTGCTTGGGAGATCCCTGTGCATCCTTGGGCTGCACCCTCCTCCCATGAGGCAGCTTCACCTTGCCTCCCTCCCAGAGAGGGTTCAGTGTGTTTGGTAGCTTCTCTCGTCCTCTGCTCACCAAGGCAAGCCTGTTCTCCTCCTCCCTTGCCTCCTCAGACCCCTCTCTTAGGTGATACCCAGGGAGAGCCATCTCACGTGCTGATAGATACTGCCTCCCACCTATCCCTGCTCGCCGGTGTGGTTTGTGTTTCTGTTTTGCTGTGTTTGATACAGTCCCTGTGTGACCTTGAAGCGTGATGCGGGAGAGAGGGTGGTCCTTGAGGATAATGCTGGAGTCGGCATCAGCTGTGAATGGAGGGCTGTGCGCTGGCTGCCCGGGCAGCGAGGCGCTGCTTGGTGGGTGCAAGAGCTGCCCTGTCCCACCGAGAGGTAGGCGGGCTACGGTTTTCTATGGATTAAGGTCTTTCCAGTATGACACCTTGCTCCAAACCCAGCTGGGACCAGTGGGGCTTGCAGCGTCCTTTCACACGGTGGGCTGTGGTGTTCCAAACTTGGCCCGTGACAAGCAGAGAAGCGCTTCGCTCGCCGCAGGAGAAATAAACATCTCCTCTCTGCCCTTTGCTAGTGCCAGAGCAGGGCAGGATAAGGAGTCCCAGGTGATGGGTGGAGATGCCGCCTGGCCCTCGCCAGCGCGCAACCGGAATGGCACAGCCCGGCTGCTCACGCTGCGTTCCCCGTGGAGCCCGGTGGGATTTTTCCCCTGGTCTGGGCTCCCCGTGGCAGCTGGTCGAGTTTGTTTTGCAGACGCACTGTTCCCTGAAATCAGGTTTTCTGGATGGTGGCCTCCCGCCTGTCGGAAGACGTGGTTTTATTTCTGCTGTGCAGCTGACATTCAGCCTTGCACAGTTTTCCTTTCGGTGATTTTATGAGCTCTGCAATATTGCTCGAATTAATCTGCACAAGCAGTAAAGCTTTCTCCATTGTAACGAAAATCCCCAGCCGCTTCAGACTCTGCCACTTCTTCATTCTTAGAGGAGACTTTGGCTGTGTTTATCCTCCGAGTCCCAATTCATACGCTTCTCAGAACGTCAGAAATCAGCCGGGAAGCCAATAACTCAGCGTCGCTCATGCCAAATGCTGCACGTTAGAAATTATTCAGCTTGGACTTTGTTAATGAGAAATTAACCTATTTAAACACCCAAAGACATCTGCAGGAACGATGTATGTTGGTGCCGTGGTCCAAGCTGCTTCCAAGCAACCTGTGTCTGTAGCTCCTTCCTATTCCACCAAAGGATGCTGGCGTCAGCCCAGAGCAGAGCATCGTCAGCCCAGGGCACAGCATCATCAGTCTGGGGGACATCATCAGCCCTGGGCACAGCATCGTCAGCCCCGGGGCAGAGCATCAACGGTGTTACCGCCTGGATGGTGCCGAACCCCTCCTGCTCCCTGCTTGACTCTGCCTGCCTGTGGCTCCAGCCCCGCGCCGTCCCGGTCCCCCCAGCTCCCTTTCGGGTGCATCCAGGCGCCTGGAGGCTGGGGCTGGATGGCATCGTTAACCCTTCGATGCTGGGGACAGTCGCTGTGTCGAGCGTTTACAACAACTGATTTCGGTTTGCGACTGGCTTGCTCTCGATCGCTCTTAATTAGATTTTCTTTCGCTCTTGTCTACAGCTGGTGTAACGCACTGGGAGGCTGTTCCTTTTACTGGTGCCAGAAGAGCCTGAATAGTCTTTTGTGTTTAAGTGGAGGTTATTAAATAGCTTTATATTAATTAGCTGTGATGCAGGGAACACATGGACAAATGTGCTTGAGGAGATCACTTTATCCATATGGAAATTGCATTGGGAGCTAAATCCATTACCCTAATTGTGAGATTCGGCAGTGCTGAGCCGATAACTGTGGAGCTGCCCAAATCACGCAGTTGTTTCAGAGCTGGGCAAACGCCTCATTTCCTTGAATGAAAAATGGAATTTGCCTCAGCTGCAGAGGCTGCCCGGTCATTTCCGAGAGCGTTTTAGCCCACGGGTTTGGAGGCAGAGATGGCCAGCAGAAGAGCGGGGTCTGGGCGGCTCGGCGGGCTCTCTGCTTTCCGGCAGGGACGTCGCTGTGCCCGCGGAATAAAGCTTGCTTACCCCGCTCGGCGAAATAGCTGGCAGGCCCAAGGAAAAATTGGTAGCCGAGATGGCTTGGTGGAGAACAGCAAACAACAAATAAATTAGAAGAAGTTGTAAACTGCTCGTGGGTGATTGTGAGCAGAAAGGGGTTACATTTGTGGAATAAATGCATTCGCTTTGAGCTGCTTGTTCAGGCCTAATTTAGAAAGAAGACTGGCGTTTGTAGCTACAGGGGACAAAAAAACCTGCGCTGCAGCTCCCCTTTTCAAAGGGCGAGGACAAAGTATTTATTCAGCTGTCAAGTGGGGAAAGAAAGCAAATTAGCTTTAGGCTGGGATGCTGGACCGCATTTGCTGCTGTAGCCCTGGGGCCAGATGGTGCCTTGGACAGCCCGGGGGAACGGGCAGCAAGCTTCTCCAGGGCAAAGAGCAGAGGCAAAAGGAAATATTCGGATTATCGTGCTGTTGCACTTCCTAGAGCGGAGAAGGTGGGGTGAGCGGAGCAGCTGGTAGCGTGGCCGAATCCTGGAGCTGGTTTGTGGCAGAGCGTGTGTTCGAGCCCTGCCCGACCCGTGGAGCTGCCGCCGTCCCTGGGGCGCGCGGGGCAGCGTCTCCACGGGCAGCTCCCTGCCCTGCTTCGATAATGATTTTAGGTGATTTGGGCATCTGTTTGACTGCGGGGCTGGAGGTGGCCGAAGGGTACCCAGTGGTGGCCACCCCTGGCTGCTGCTCCCAGAGCTTTCCAAGCCCCACTTGCCCCAGTGCCTTGGCGCGGGCTCATGCCTCAGTTTCCCTGATGCTGGCAGTCAGTTTGGGGTGTCCTTTGAACGAGGATGGTGGTGGGGCTGGGGGTTACCCAAGCAGAGGGGGTGTCCCTGCTATATCTGCTTGGGGTGCTCAGCTGCCCGTTAGTCATTCTGCAGGCTCCTGGGGTGTAAGGAGGCACCAAAAATCTCCAAGAGGCTCCAGGCATGGGGATGCCTGAATATCCAGGCAGAAAGCAAGCTGGAAGGAAGGTCTCTGTGCTGGCACCGCACGCTCTTCGTGGAAGGAGTTTTAATTGCGTTCAAACAGAAGTTAGCCTCCAGCGTAGCGTTTTCATTTGGAGTTAATTTTTATCCAGTGTAAACAAGGTAGGAGGAAAACAAAAGGATTAGGAAGGCTGGGAGGGAGGAGCGGTCTGGGCAGGCTGCGGAGAGCTCCGGGCTCCGACTGGGAGCCCGTGGCTGCACTGGGCAGGGGATGCTGCGAGGCAGTGAGCCGTGCGTCGTGGAGGCTGGAGCAGCTGGGCTGCGCTGGGCAGAGGGATCCAGGAGGGTCTGTGCTGCCTGCTGGAACAGTAACGGGCGAACCCAAACCGGCTCTTACAGTTCCCTTGTCGCCTGCACGTTCGCTTCTGTTTTTCTTTCCTGTCAGAAGGACAGGGAAGGAGGAGGATTGTTGTGAGTCGAGAAGGGCGTGATGGAGAGGCGGACGCCCGTCGAGAATAGATCTCGATCCGTCGGGTTGATGGGAAACCTGGCGCGATGCCGAGGTGGTTGGTGCTGCTTTGAGGGGAGAAGCCGCCCGCTGTGTGCGGGGACCTGGCCACGCAGCGGAGACGCGCACGTGGCCAAAGGACTGGTGTGCTCAGCCTTAGCTTTTCGTTGTCCCTTGCCTCAGTAGAAGCGCTGTAGGCCAGGGGCTTGCAGGACTCTTTCTTGCTGGAAGAAATCGGTGACATGACACAGGTTGTAGGTAACTTTCTTTCTTTTCTCTCTCACCTGTCTGTCTTTTTATCCCAGGAAACGGAGATGGTTGTTGCAGCCTGCAGGGAAAGACCCCTTCCATCTTCTCCATCCTTCCTCGTCTGCGGAGAGCATTGCTCCCTTAAGCACTGATTCAGGGTTGAAAGATTGGCGGGGAGGTTGGGTCGGGCTGTCCTGTCTCTTGCAGCACCTTCTTTAAAAAGCAGATGCATCGCGGTAGGAAAGTGATGCTGCCACTTCCAGCGCGGCAGGGAGAGCCCAGGGAAGGCACAGGGCGCTGGGGACGGTGCTGCCGGCGCTGCTGCCGTGCCGCTCCCAGCACGGCTGCCCGGCTGAAGGGCTCGGCGCCTGGAGTGCTTCGCAGCTTGCGTGCGTGGCAACGCTGCCTTTGCTTGGCTGCCTTCACCTGTGGCTTCTGGCGAGGTTCCCTGGGGGGCCGGCGTCCTTGCCCTGCGGATGGGGAGGGGACACATCTGCTGGGCAAGCCTCTGGACCCTGGGACGCTCCTGAGTTACTGCAGCTAGTCCGCTTACCCGGAATGCGAAAAACAGATTCCTGCAGGGAATTCGGGGTTCAGAGTTCTCCTTTCTAATTTATTTTTCTTCAAGTATATTGAGGGAACTGCAGCTATTCCACTGACAGGAAATGCTGAAGCATCTGTCTCAAATCATTTGCTCCCATCTCCAGGGCCCTGGGGTTTAGGAAAGGTTTTTGCTAGAGGCTCTGCACCAGCTCTGAGAAACATCTGTTCTGCATTCTGGATGTGCTTTCCCAGCAGAGTCTGTTTTAATAAAATCATCACTTTCTCTGCGGTCAGAAAATCCAGTGCAATAAAGTGCTTTTTCTACGCTAAAAAGTTGTTGACCACAGGTTAACGAGGAAGTTAAAAAGCAGCGTGTAACGTCAAGTTTGACTTACCCTGTTCTTCCAGAAGCTTCTTTGATGGTCGTAATATGACGGAATTTACCGGAACTGAAGTTCTGAGCAGTGACAAGTGTTTGATGCTGCCTGCGCTACGTGGTTTTATTGATGCTTCTTTGTAGCCCCTGTTTGAAATCCAGTCTCTCAGCTGTGGCACGTGAGTAGCACCTATATTGAGTGAGAGTATGACACTGAGATGTTTAAGGCATGGGCAGAGGAGGTAAGATTGTTAATATTTTTTTTTTTAATGTATTTTATGATGCGATTTTCCCTGGTTGCGTCCCAGCCCTGAAATGGCCTCGCTCCCACAGTAAGACATACTGGAAAGTCTTGCAGAGGTTCGATGCACAGGAGACCAGATAATTACATGTACGGTCAAGTTATTCTCTGCTGAATCGGAAAACCAGGAGAACCTGGCAAAGTCCTCAGTGCTCACCAGGGGCCCCCTTGTCCTCGGCGGAGGTGATGGAAGTCGTGGTTGTAGCTACTTTCCAAGTTCAGCTGTGGAGCCTTTTCCCCTGTGTGGGCAGCCACCAGGGAAGGAGGAGGAGATCCAGTGGACAAGGAGAGGGTCTCGTAGGTCTGGAGAGGAAAAAAACTATCCTGCCTTGGAGCTGCTCTGAAGGTGGGAGGGTTTGATTTTAATGGGAACTTTTCCACTTTGGGGAAAAAAGGGAGATGTTGCAAGCTTCATCCCATCCAACTTTGCACGTAGGAACCTTTTGTGTTCTCAGACTGCCATTTTTCAGACACGTGCAATTCCTGTTGGCAGTGGGTTGAGTTTGAGTAAAATTCTAGGTAGGTGCAGTCTGAAAATGAAGCTTGATGTGTCTCGGGATAGACTGATGTTTCTCCTTTGCTTTCAGGTGGGCAACTCATCTGGCCCCAGAGTCATTTTTTTTCAGATACAAGCTAGAAGACAGGCAACGTTAAAACGTTTGAGAAGTCAGCTGCCTCTCAAGCAGCTTTGAGGCCTTGGAGGGACTCAGTAGGAGGGTGGTGGGTATTTCTGGGCCCGCTGTGTGCGTCCCAATTCCCCAGCGGGCTGCTTACTGCTCTGCCTAGCCTTCCTCTCCTTGTTTAGACAAGAAACCCTGTGTGGTTTGAAATCAAGTGGAAGCACGCAGAGAAGCTTTATTTAGTAAGGGGTCAGATTTGCCCCTCGGTGGTGGTTCAGACTACCTGGGCTTTAAAAAACAAACAAACAAAAATCCCCAAAAAGCAGAACAAGCACAGCAATAAATACCTGCAACCCAAAGTTGCATCTTGCAGAAGGCAAATTTTCAGGTCCAGTGTATCGCTACTTCTCCTGGTCCTACCTTCTTCTCTTGTGGGTGCTGAATGGAGTCTGCCTCCGGCTGCATCCTCAGGCTGCGCATGTCTGCTCCTGTGCTAGTGGCACCGGGGAACTGCAGGCAGTGTCGCTATGATGGCATGATGTGGGTGCGCTCTCTTAGTGTCTTGTCTTTTATTTTGGTTCCAGCTGAACAACTCGGACTTCTTTTAACAAAATTGGATTTTCATTTTCCCCTTCTGGAAGGGTGGGAGAAACTGCTTTCTTCCCAGCGACGCTGCAGTCTGCTGCATTCTGCTTCGCCGGACCCTCGCCTACCGCCTCAGGCCGCTCTCTCATTTCTGCAAGCAATTTAGGCGCCTGTCCTTCAGCCAGGGTTGTGAGCACGGTGGATTTATCTCATATTTATGGTGCCTTTAAGCTGCTGGACATTTCTTTCAGTCAGCCAAGCTCCCTTGTCAGTGCTGGACTGTGGGAAACAGAAAAAGGAGTTGTTGAAGTGCGCTGTAGGTAGAAGATGAAATGTTCCCAGACTGGGTGGAGAATCTCTTCGGTGTTCTCTGCCAGGTTGTGCACAGAAACTAAGCTATCTAGCTATGGAGCCCGGTGATGACCTGCTGGGCTTGTAGCTGCTAAGCAGGACAAATTGTTAGGAAGGACTGAATCATAAAAATGTGGGGGTTAAATAGCTTAGGAGACCTTGTATGGCTCCCTCCACGGAGGCATGATCTGACAAATTCCGTGTCGTGGCTGTGGGAGCAGCAGACAAAGCTTACGCAGTCAGCATAGAAAAGGGTGATGGCTGGTCTGGCACAGAAGCACTGAGGGCGAGAGGATCTTGGAGGGCTTGTTAACTCCTTGGGTATACATTAAAAACCGGGAGAGCCAATCCTCATCTTGTTATGGGTTGCTGTAAGCAGTAGACCAAGCCTGCCCTTTTATTACTCTATGGGCTTTCCACGGTGCATCGTGTCAAACTGAAAATCTCTGTTCTTCACTTCGGTGTTTCTAATGATAATAGGCTGCAGTACCATGCGTGTCGCGCTCTGGAGCGGTAAGGCTGGAGTCCACTCCGCTCTGGGAGGCAAAAGGATAGTCCGACACAGAGGTACAGCTTCAGGAACGGGTCGAGAGGGCAGCGGGACCTGCTCGCTGCCCGCAGCCGAGGTGCAGCTGCTTCCAGATGCAAGGTGCATCGCTTGGCTTCCGTGTTCATTGATCGTGGCACGTCGGTTACATAGCTTTGTTTGGCTAGGGTCGCGCATTCGCCTTCTCTTGGGAAGCATCAGAAGAGAGGGCCGAATGTCTGGCAAGTCACTTTAATCTTTGCCATGTGTTTAGGTATCATAAGGATAGAAAACGCCTAAAAGTTCAAGTGAATTGGAAGGGGATCTTCCAATATTCTTGTGTATGATTCAAAAACACCATTGTGGGAGAGAAGAGTATGGGTGCTCCCCGTCCATACTAGTGAGACTGGTGGTGCCGGAAAATACCCAGCGTACCTGCACACCCATATCTGGCCTTTGTGGGGTACTCCCCCTTCTCACCAGCTCCAGTGAGACAAAACATGCAGAGATGTTGTGGATTTCATTAGTCACACTGGTTTATTCAGGCGTCTCCTTTGCATGAGAAACCAAGGCTTGCGCGGATCTCTGGGAAAGAATGCGCTCGCCGCTCGGGAGAGGGGTCTGCGCGAGCGGCCCTGCGGCGCGGCAGAGGTCAGGGGCACGGGCGCAGGAGTGGGGGCCCGGCTCCCGGGCTTGGTGCCGTCATTTGCAATTCAATCCCATGCGGTTCCCTCTTAGGGGAACAATTCACGAAACGCGGAGTTGTTCTTTTTCCCTAATTCACCATATAATTCACCTCCCAAGTTCAATTAAGAAGCAATCTGTTTGTGACTGGAAGCAAGCTGCATTGATTTGGAAATACAAAATTATCCTTTGCTTCAGCAAAGACCCGCATGCCTTAATAATTCTGGTCGTGAATGGCTGGTTGGGGTTTCCTTTAAATGGAATGGGATGCTGTGTGAAGAATAGCATACTTTGGGGCGGGTGAGGAGTCCTGGGGATGTAAAATTTAACTGAGAAGAGGAACTTTTGTTGAGCTTGGGCTTAAGGAAGTGACGAGGACTATGAATGAAAGAAAACAAAGGGAAATCTTGGGATGGGACATTGAGGCTGGAAAAGAGCGATAGAGTTCAGAGCAATCCATCTTGTTGAATCCGGCTTGTTCCTGTTCACACATCTAGTGGCTTTTGTCCAGTCAAGCTCTGTTAAATGATGGCACTTCCTTTGGGAGACAATGCCCTGATTTAGTGCGTCTCTTGGACCAGGAAGCTTTGACCTGTAGTAAGCTGAGAGTCTGAGTATTTTACTTTCCTCTGGTTCATTTTATTGCTGTCTTTCATCGTCCCTTTCCTGATATGCTATTTAGTTGTAGTAATGTAGTGTCAGAGAGGTAGAATTTGATACCATCCTCTCGGCCCTCCTCCAAGGTGTCAGAGATGTGCCTTTTCCACTGTCCTCGCCCCCTCAGAGGGGCTGGAGAACGATTTGCAAGAAGCCACTCCAGAGCAACAAGAAGAGTTTTCCAGCTGACGAAGCAAGACTGGTTCAGGGGCTGGAAGATGTCCAGCTCTCTTGAAAGCGGGACGTCTCTCTTGAAGTGTACACATGGCATCCAGCAGCGCCGTATGACTGATGGTATCTCCCTTTCTGCGTGTGGTGGTTGATCATGCTGTTCCTGCTTTCCCTTGCCACCAAGACTGTAGAAACTTGCTCTTGAGATCAGCTCATTCAGGCTCCCTTCTGCTCCCAGGGGAACTATGATAACGAGATGGGGAAGGACAGAGCAGGACAACGGTGGTGGTATCAGCGCTGCCTTCGTACGGCTGTGAATGTAGTCTCGCATGTTGTGCTTTCTCACCCTGGGTACTATTTTTGAGTTCTCTCTCCTACTGCAGTCACCGTGGAGAGCTTTCCTGCCAAAGAGGTGCTGGCCTGGTGTTCCAGGTTGGGTCTGTGGCCGTTTGGTGGCTTGCTGCTCGGGTTTCTACACTTTGTATAGCTGCTCTCTGGCTTCTGCAGTGTTCCCAAGTCAGGCCTTGCAAAATGGAAAGCCCAGGAAACCTGGAAGACAGACAGCTATAGAAAGACCCTTGTTCTTCCCTCTTCCCTCTACCCCATGTTCCAACCATTTTTCTGTCCCTTTCACTGCATTTTTCTTCTATTGTCTCTGTCCTGATGGTCGTCTTGCTGCTGGAGGATCTGCTAATGCTCCCTCTGTCCCCACACTCGGCAGCTCCTGGTAGTACGTAGAATTCCGATCTCAAGACTGGATGATTGTTGGTCAGCCTGTGTGTAAGAGATGGCCAAAATTTGGGAGCTGTCCCGGGAATGTTAAATACTTCCTGGGAGATCGCGTTGGACGTAGCTCAGGTTGTCAATGTAGCGAGAGGCTGGAGCAGGGATGCTGAAACACTGTGAAATGTCCCAAACCCCTTCCTTGTTGAGTTCTGGTTTAAGCTGTGAAGATTTGCACCTATTGAAGTGTCTACATGCTGACTTTTAGGAATTCGCACATATTTTTTGCATGTGGGCAAGAGACATCCTAACAAGCCTCAAGAGGCTTTGAGGTGCGGAGTCTGGTGCACCTCACGTTGGAGATGCCATCTTGGCAGGTCCCTGGGTAGGTTTTATGGTAGGGTGCAAAATCAGTAAACACTCTGAACTTTCTGTTCATTTAGGCATTTTTAAGGAACTGAAAAATACCACAGAAAACCAGTATGAAAAAATGTGTGAAATGTGTGCTTCTTTACTCATTTTGAAATACTTAGTGTCTCTGAGTTTTGGAGGGGTTTGAGGCTTTTTGTTGAGCGGTTTTCTTTTTTCTTTGCTGGCTAGTATTGGGGGGCTTCATTTAGAAACAGGCATTTTAGGGGAAGGGAAGATGGTGGTGGTGGTGGGGAGAAAGATTGGAAAATATTTTGTGAAGGGAAAAATGCAGTTACAAAATGGAGACAGAAGGTGTGTAATCCGGGGTCTTCCCAGTGCTCTCCATGAGCTGGCTGTGAGCGTTCAGCACTTCACCGCCCGGTGCCTTGCTAGCCCAGTGAATATGAAGTGGAGCTCGGTCCTTCTCCTGTGTTACGTGGATGTGATTCTCGTACGTGCTGCTCGTGGGAGGGTTGGCTGTAGACCTTACGATTGTACGTACCGGGGGATGTAATGGTGCTTCTAGAAACCAGACTTTGGTGGTAATGTTATGTAAGGGAGGGAGAGCTCCGTTTGCTTCCTGTAACACAGGTGAGTTTGCACCGTTGGTGTTTTGCTTCATAGTGAGCAGAACTATTCTGAATTCCTCCAGAAGTGTGAATGAGTTAGTGTTTGTTTTAAATCAGTTCCTGGCACTGCGTGACATTTTAAATCTTTTTCTGCAGTAGAATGGGTCCAGTACTGAGGGAAGATCCCATTTCTGTGTCATGCATCAGAAAAGCTAAACCCAAGTATCCAGGAGCTAACATCACACGGTCCTTCCTGCTTTGGTAGCCAGGGGATGTTCGCATTGCAGAGAAGGACTTTTATTTCCAGGTGAAGCTGAATTCAGGCCAGATGAATGAGAGCTGATAGAGCTATTGGTCTGAAGGTAGATCATTCTTTGCCTTGACAGCGTACCTTTATTAATTTGAGATTTAACAGTGGTCCTTACAAGGAGGGTGGTAGCAATAGCATAGCTCCTGTTCTCAGTAAGTATCCATGGAACTACCCTTCCGTAGAAGAGACCTCCTGCCAATTCAGGGCACGGAGAAGCTAAGGCACGGGATGGTAGCGAGCTGCAAGGTGTCACCGTGAGCTAGGGACAAATCCAGGAAGAGAGCCCAGCCTCATCGGGCTCTTAGCCCTTGTTCCCTGTGCAGGGAAAGCAGCCGGTTTCGGTGGCTGCAGACCCACAAATGGCTGCCGTCCGTCCCACGGCAGAGCTCTGCCAGCCTGCTCACCCGGAGATGTGTCTCTGCTCTTTCTCCTTTGCAGGTGGCCTGGGAGAACAGTCCCTCGTGTCGAGCGAGAACGCCACTGCAACGGATCGTAGTGACAAAGCAGTTAAAAAGGGTAATGTGGTACCCCACCCAGACCTTTGGGTATCTTTTATTCACTTTTTTTATCCCCTGTAAAACCATGTTTTGTCCTATGTACATGTGTGTGCCTCGGTGCCCGGGAGGCCCGACAAGCATCTGCGTTTGTTGCTGTTGGTGGGCTCTCTGCAAGGGTGGGTTTGCCTTGGCTAGCGTTGGCTGTGGCCGGCAGCCGAGCACCCACACAGCCGCTCGGCCACTATCCCCCTACTGCAGCAGGACAGCGGAGAGAGCAGGAAGAGCAGATGTGAGAAAACTCATCGGTTGAGATAAAGACAGTTAATAAGTGAGGGAGAGAGAGGGGGGAAAAAACCCAAATCAAGCTGTCCAAGGGGAATTGCTCACCCCCATCCACAAGCAGACTGATGGCCAGGCAGTTTCTGAGCAGTGGCTACCTTGGAAGACAAAACCCCACAGTTTTCACTTGCTGAGCACAATTATGGGATATCCGTCTGGCCAATTTGGGTCAGCTGTCCCAGCTGTGTCTTCCTCCAGTCTCTTGCCTACCCCATGTCTACTCGCCTGGGGAGTGGAGAGGCCTTGGCAGAGCAAGAAAAAGAAAGCCTTGACGCTGTGCAAGCACTGTTCAGAAACAGCCTGAATGTTGGTGTGTTATCAACACGGGTTTAGCCACAGATGCAAAGGGTAGTACCTTATGGGCTGCAGTGAGGAAAGTTCGCTCCATCCCAGCCAGACCCAGTAGGTACAGGTAGCCATGGCTGTCCGCGGGCCAGCAAAACCATTTTCCTCCAAGGCAGAGAGCGTAATGCTAGCTGGCTGCTCCTTGCTGCAGGGATGTTTCAGCTAGACCAGTTTGGGCTTCTGTTCCCCTGAAGCAGGCTATCACCCAGGCCGGGTTTGCAGCTGGCTTCTGCCACTTGTGTAGGTAAGGTGTTGCTTAGAGGATCAGCCCAGACCTCCGATCTTCGGGCCAGTTTCCACTCGGAGACGGGCTGGTGCTACTGTTGGCGTAAAGCTGGGCTGTCTCTGCTGGCCAGCACGGGCTGGGAGCCCCTGAGCAGGTTTCCGAGAGCGGCAGGGGCTGTTTGGTGGCACCTTGCAGGCACAGAGTGCTGCGGGGGCTGTGGGCAGTGTAAGGAGCCTCCCACCCACGGCTGGTGTACGGACACCGCCGAGTGCTGTTTGTCGTGGAAGGGAGGGGGGTTTTAGAAAGCATCTTGGTTATTCCAGGCTTAGCAATAGTAGTAGTCAGTAAGAGAGGTTGTGTCCAGGCAGACTACGCGTTAGAAAGGCTGCATGGCTTTGTCTTTCAGTGAAGAAACCCTCTCCATACACGCGAGTTGGCAGTGGCTGCAAGCAGTGCTTCTTCAAGCTTGCTGTCCAGATTTCTTCTGTCCCCTGCTGATACGGCATCTGCTGCCTGCTTTCTCCCCGTCCCCGCTGGGATGGTGTGCCAGGCCTCCCCAAGGACCCGCTGCAAGTTTAAGATAGAACATTTTTGCAAGAATCAGGAGCAGTCGAGAGCTGTTGCAGGACTGGTGCAGAGAATTTGCCCAAGAAGGTGTGTCGCTGGTGAGGAATGGAAGAGCTGGTGGCACGGAAGTGTGGACCCAGGGTCCTCTGTGCAGAGCTCCTACCGCACCATGCGTGGGAGGATGTGGGGCAGATGACTCCTCGTTCGGCTTTGCTGGCAGGAGCTGTCTATGGGAACATTCACAGAGGTTTTGGGCAGCCCCGGGAGCAGCTTGTGACTGGGAGACTCAATTTCTGCACTGCCTTGGTTTTCTTCCCCTTGACAGCAGTGGTGCTGCTGGAGGGGTGGATGGGAGAAGAGGCAGCCCCTCTAGTTGCTGGAGGAAGGTCTCGGTGGGGCTGGTGCCTGTTCATAACTGAGCAGCCCATGTCCCTGACCTGAGAAGCAACGCTGTAGCCAGTCTTGCTGATTTCTGTAGGAATCACAAGACCAGGGCTGGAGCTGAGATCCCTCCTCCTGGGGCTTCAGAGAAGCCCACCGGCAGCGAGGAGGTGAGGAGAGGGTTCCCTCGAGGCCAGCATGCTCTGCGGGTGCAGCAACGCCCGCGCTCCATTATTCCTCTGCCAAAGCCCGGCTGATGGGTTGGCTGTGAGATACAGGCAGCTTACCTAAGAAATGATGTCTACACAGTCCTTACACATGCTAGTAAAGGCCAGCTGGACTAAGGCTGCTTTGAGGTTTGGGGTCACCCATGGCGCAGCAAATGGGATGAACAGCGAGGAAGCTCTGAATGGAGGGTGTTTTCTGCTGGATCAGGCCCATGCCACATTAGCAGCGCAGCTCCTGGAGATGTAGCTGGTACCCGAGCGGAGCTGCAGGGTACGGGTCCTGCCGAGAAGCCTGCGTGAATCCTCAGGGTGGTTTTATGGCCGGCACTGAGCACCATGCAGCCAGGGCTCCTCTGCCCTTTTAGCAAGAAATGAGACAAGTCTTCTGTTTTCCCTCTTGTCTCTTTGCTCCTTTTCATTAAATCGAAGAGATTCAACATGGATGGAGATTTGTGCGAAGTATAGCATGCCTCAGCTTTTCCACCCCGAGCATCCCTCCTCCAGCAGACTGTCCCAACTGTGCATGTCTCCAAACAACCCAAGACCTAGCATGTGAAAACAAACACATTTATGTGATACTTTCCAGCCTTGAGTATAGGTTTCAGTCCAAGGGGCCCATCCTCTTCTTCCAAGGCCAGCTGGAATACGTCGCTGTTGCCGTTGTGAAGCTGGCCCTTGCCAGAGCAAACCTTTCTCTGCAGATCTGGACGAGCAGGGCAAGCTGAGAATGTACAGTGACAGCTGGGTGGGTTTGGCCTCCCTCCTCCCATTCCCCTTCTTTAGGTGCCATGTCCCCATCTACGGAGCTGCCGTTGGAGAGGGTGGGTAGGTAGAGATTGGGGGGTGTCCCTTTATGCTCTGCTGGGAGAATAGCTTTGGCATAGCGTGTAGGGAGGCTCCAAAGGCAAGAAGGGCCAGGTTGCTGCAGATTAACTGTCCCTAGGTCCCAAACAAACCACTGGCAAATCTAGCTGTGGCTTCTGGTTTAGATTAACATTTTGCTTTTTCTGTTTTTTCTTTTTCTGAAGCTCCAGGGTATTACCTGAGGGCTGCACGTGGGACTAAAGAGGATTTAAACAGTGTTGCCCCTCTGTCTTGCAGACGGCAGGCAGAACACAACGCTTGCGAGGAGACCGAAGAGGAAGGAATATAACAATGAGTCTGGGATGGAGACGCACTCCTCTCCCAGAGTGCGCAGGGCAACCACATCCAGGGCTGAGAGGATCTGGCCGGGGGGGGTCATTCCCTATGTGATCGGAGGAAATTTCACTGGTCAGTAGTGAAAACGTTGCTCCCTGTTTGCTCAGGGGTCTCAAAATGCGTGGGAGATCTCGGGAGCGGAGTTTTCCCGCAAATGACTTTGTCCTTGGGCACTGTGGAAGGCTGAGGCTGAAGTGTGCAGTGAGGTGGATCTTCTCTTGGAGCCCAAGAAATGATTGGGTGACTTGGTCACTTTTCTATGATTGCTTCGAGGGCTGGCATTGCGAGCTGCACTCATACCCTGCGTTTCCAGGAAGGGATCCTCTCTGCTGCTGGAAGAGCAGGAGCAGAAGTGCAGTGGGTTGCTTTCTGAATCCTCACTCAGAGGACTTTCCCTGTGCACTCTGCTTGCTGACCTGCTGTTTGCTGGGCACCAATCTTCAGGGTCTCCTCTAGCTGTAAGAGGGAGAGGAGCAGTGAACTGGGTCCCATGGCAGGTGAGGAGCTCTTCAGACTATCCTTTTTAGGATCTTTATAGCATCTTTGGGGCCCTGTCCAAAGGAAGATGTCTCTTGGGGTGCAGCAGGTCTCTTGCAAGTCTCTGATGTGGAGCAGACAGACAGCTGGGTCTGATGCCACCTCTCTGTAGCTCCGTGGTTCCCTGTGGGACTGGTTTCCTTGACTCAAGGATGATAAATAGTCTGTACCTTGCTGGAGCCAGCTCCTCCCTATCTCCCCCAGGCTGCCTCCACCATCTCCCGCTTAGATCCAGCAGAACGTATTCGCTTGAGCTCCTCTGATGTGCTTTGTCCCAGAAGAAAAGGGCAGTTTGGGAACCACTTCAGTACAGAGTGGGTTTGCCTCCCCAGTCCTGCCCCTCCTGCCAGTTTGGGGTGATCCTCAAGACCTCTTTAACATGTTTGCCCAGACCCTGTCCCGTACCAGCACCCACACTGCTGCCAGGAGCCCATGAAGCCCCAGGGGAAGGGTCTGTTTGCCTCCTGCAGAAGGAGGGGCTCGTGAAACCTGGTGGGATATTGAGTAGCCATCTAGCCGCAACCATCCTCCTGTGTTTGTCAGAGAGCAGCCATCCCCATCCCTCGGGGTCTGACAAGAAAGCCTCCTCCATGTTATCTGTGTCCCACTACCCCAGCCAGTCCAGAGCAGGTAACGCCATCCTTCCTTCTGGGTGACCGCACGAGAAGCACCTCTCACTGTAGCACAGTTCTCTCTTGCATTCAGCTTACTCCCGCCCTGGAGCTCCTGTCCGTAGTCCTTGTGCCTTTCTGATGTACTTCTGGCCATTCCCCGCTCTCTAGTCCGCTTGAGAGCGGCAGCTTGCTCTGCATGCAGAGGCTCTGCTGGGATGGCAGCGCGGGGAGGTCTCCTGGCCGTGTCCTGCTCTGGGGCATCGCTTCCCGGCTGTGCGTGGGACTGCTCTGGATGCTGCTGAGCGAGCAGGTTGAGGGAAGGTCCGGTGGCCTGTCCTCTCCCTGGTCTGCAGTAGGCATAATAACCTGCTTCTGAGCTGTCTCTGGGCGAGTCCTAAGCTGCACGTCCCTCTCTCCAAGCACAGAGCAGCAGTGGACCTCTGTACCTTCCTACACTGCCCTCAGACTGCCTCGAGCTCCTATGTAGTTGTTGCTTCTAATTTTAAATACCTGCTGATGGTTTTGCCTTAGTTTTAAGGAGCGTTTGTAGCCCTTGTGAGATTCCTGGGTCTTGAAAGCTCTGTGTGGCCATGTTATGTTGCATCACGAGAGCAGATTTGGCACACCAGCGAGTAGCTGGTGCACAGGTTGGAACACCCAGCAGCTCTGCCAGAATGACCTCTACCCAGTGAGGGGGCATTTCTCATATGCAGAAGTGTTGATGTGCTTGGCCAAGTTTGCCACCTGTCTAATTAGAGCAATTAGTTCATCAGTCAGAAGGAGAGAAAAGTATGATGCAGTAAGTTAGTGTTATAGTAGGAAGTGGGTGCCAGATGGCTAGAGGTGCCTACAGGTGTGAGACTGACTGTTGCCCCATCCAGATGAAGTCCATTAGAGAGCTTCCTGAAAGCCAAGCCTTCACTGTTTGCCCTTCTTGGGTTTGCTTTTCAGGAACCCAAAGAGCTATCTTTAAGCAAGCAATGAGGCACTGGGAGAAGCACACTTGTGTGACGTTTGTGGAGAGAACTGATGAAGAGAGTTTCATTGTGTTCACGTACAGAACGTGCGGGTAAGCGATATGTACCTTCCCTGCCGCTATCCGTGCTGCAGACGTCCCTTTTGTTGGTAGATGGCTTTGTAAGTCTAGCTCTGGTCAAAATAAACCATTGGCTACACTGGGGAGTCCCTCGCAGGGATCCATCCTTACTCCCTGTAAGGTCTGCCAAGATAAGTTGGTGTTTGCTCAGAAGAAGGTGCTAAGCCTTTCTGGATTCTTTTTCCTGGGATAACACTGAAGTGTGTCTATGCATTTTTATAGATAGGCATTGAAGTATTTTCTTTGTACATATGCACGCACATACATGTGAGTACATGTAGTGTGTGCAGCTGCTGGCCTGCCCTGGACCCTGCCGCATCCATCTCCTGTTGCGATGTCTCAGACTTCCCCAGTTCATTCATGTGCTGCATGAGTCTGTGGGTTTTCTTTTCCAGGTGCTGCTCGTACGTAGGTCGCCGAGGAGGAGGCCCTCAGGCTATATCCATTGGGAAGAACTGCGACAAGTTTGGTATTGTGGCTCATGAGCTGGGTCATGTGGTGGGTTTCTGGCACGAGCACACGCGGCCTGACAGGGACCAGCATGTCACCATCATCAGAGAGAACATACAGCAAGGTAGGACAGCACTTCAGGTGCCACCCACTTTTGGGTGGGTGGAAACGTTGCTTGCTGGACTTGTGGGAGACCCTAGTGGTCTGTGAGTTGGGATGGAGAAGAAATACTGCTAGTCCTTGCCTAGAATAAGGGCCAGAATAATTGGGTGAATAGAGATTTTGGATGTCCAGCTGGAATTGTTGGAACGTAGGAGTATATCCCTTTCATTCTAGGGACCCCCAGAGGTGGAAGGCTTTATTTATTTGTTTATATTTTTAAAGTTATTTGGTTTTTTTCCCTTTGTGTTTGCCCTCACAGGTCAGGAGTACAACTTTTTAAAGATGGAAGCCGGGGAAGTGAACTCACTGGGCGAGACCTATGATTTCGACAGCATCATGCACTATGCTAGGAACACGTTCTCCAGGTGACAATCCAAGGTTACACGTCCTTAGGACTATTTTCAGTAGTTGTGATTAGCTCTGTGGGATACATGGAGCCCAGAAGGAGACCTGTGAGCTATTGCAGAGATACGTGGCAGTTGTAATGAGCTTGGAAAATATTTGAAAAAGCAACGTGGGTGAAGAGAAGTGTGGTGGACTCCTCTTTTCCCCTCCCCGCCGTATTCATCTAGTGCTGATAATCTCAGAGACCTTCCAAAACCACGCCAGCATGTTTTGCAGCCTTCCCACAGAGCACACATGTATGCATGTATGTGTAAGTATACACACGTGTCTGTATGTACCTGCCTATCTTCGAGGGGGAATGCTAAAAACACCTCTGAATCTCTTGGTTTTCCAGCTCATGCTTTGGAGCCACCATATTGCCTTCCAAATCCACTGCAACTTTACTAAGGGAGAATTTAAACTCTAGATTGTGATCTTCAATTGCTTGGCTATTTTTATTTTTTTTTTAAATCATTTATGCGTGTGCTTTAGATCATGGTCTCTGCAGCTCTGTGGTTCTGTGTGACCGGGCTTTTCATGGAGAAGTTTTCAGTCCTGTCCCTGTCCCCACTAACTGGCCGATTTCTGCGTGGGCTGTTTGCCCGTGACTCTCGTCTCACCCCTCCAGATGGGAGCCCATTTGGTGATCAGACAGCTCGGCCAGATGGAGAGGTGAAATGAGCATAGCTATTCATGTCCTAGATGTGGAGTGAGAGCTGTTGGGTGACCAGCTCCGTTTTGCTGTGTGATTTGAAGTTTTTTTCCCTAAATCCCACTACTGCTCCTTCCCAAGAGCTTTCCTTCACTACATACCGGGGGTAAAGGGAGTGGGAGGCAGAGGGCTAATATTCGCGCTCTTGAGAACTCTTTGTTGCAAAAATTAAAAGTGTCTTCGGGGCTTTTCAAATTTCCTTGCTCTCCAGTTGTGTGGAATTGCCAAGCCTATTGTTTTGTGCTTTTCGTTTCTGAAACTTCACGTCAACCAGGGGAAAATGTAAAACTTGCTGAAACGTTGCTTGTTCTGGCAGGGGGAGATGGTGGCTGGGCAAGGGTGCTTTGCAGCCGGCAGAGATTTCTTTGGGTCAGGTGCCCAAAGCAAACAATTTTGCTTCCCGTGAGGCATCTGCTGGACCCTTCCAGCATTTTCTAGACTCTCAATGGTTGGAATTGTCTTGCACAAAAGCAGGATTAAGTTATTACCGCCGTTTACATTGTGGATGCCTTGGAGTCTGCGTCTCTTGAAAACCAGGGTCCTTCAGAACACTGCTGGGCCAAAAAGGGATAAAAATGGCAAGAGTCCTTCTAAATTTAAATTGGTGCTTCACAGGGTTTTTAAGTCTGTTTTCTTCAAGCCCTTTGTCTCCGTGACCCACCCTTACCCCAGCAGCCGTCTTTGTGCAGCGGTTGAACTGGGCACCGAGTGCTGCCGTGGGCTGGTTGGGCTCTCGCCATCAACAGGCAGTGCTGGGAATGGGAGTTTGCTCCACCAAGCCCTGGCCTGACGTCTGCTCCCCTGAGGAGAATGCTGCTCGCTTTGACCCATCGGTAGAGATTAGTGAGCGTGCGCATGTGTCCTGCCCCCCTTACCGAGGTGTGCGGTGCTGGCCGATGGCAGCCCGAACTGACCAAAGCACAGAGCCCACAGAAGAGTGAAGTTCCAGTGAGTCCCATTAAGACCAGTGGCTGGGAATGGGAGATACCCCTGTGTGACCCTGCAAGGGAAGGGCTGCGTTGGGTGTGTTGATGCACCAGCAGACACTGGGAAGTCTGCACTGGACGGAGATGGTCTGAGCACCTCGCTGGCGGAGATGGGCTGCGTGAGCGGGGAGGAGGTGAAGGACTCGTAGCCCTGTCTGTGACTTGTAGCGATGTCATATGTATGACATCAAGGCACAAGACATGTCTTGAAGCAGCTCTTACATGGCACCGACCGCAACCTCGTTGTTTGACTCCTGTGAATGCTGATGGTAGCGAATAACATGGTGTTTGCCGTGGTCAAAAGTTGCTGCAGATCCTAGGCCCTTTTTCTTCTGAGGTTTGTACCTAGGACAGAAAGAGTCTGTTTTTATGAGATGCAAGGAGTCCTACCGGTGGGAATTGTTTCCAGTGAGGACAGGCTGAGGGAGCTGGGCTTGTTCAGCCTGGAGAAGAGAAGGCTGAGAGGGGACCTTAGAAATGCCTCTAAATATCTGCAGGGTGGGTGTCAGGAGAACGGGGCCAGACTCTGTT
>Ga0065711_1035368_pt1 | contig 22409 bp, 19 predicted proteins | sample Hoacrofraction12_FD_59098 | JGI IMG/M metagenome (GOLD analysis project Ga0065711, IMG submission 59098) | Hoatzin crop microbial communities from Cojedes, Venezuela - Epithelial fraction 12 v2 (version 2) | ecosystem: Host-associated > Birds > Digestive system > Esophagus > Crop | place... | reverse complement strand
GTGGGGTGGGAGAGGTTACCTTTAATATAGTCAGACTTGAACCGCTCATGATTTCTCCACTGGTTACCTCCCTTTATGGGCACTCATAATTACCCATAAGGGTATCTCATGTTGTTTTCTGCATGCTCTTCAAATATGTCCTATGCATTTACAGTTCATTAAAAGCTAATGCTAACAAAATCTACAGCCTATCACTAGGATAAACACAACATTAGAGGGAGTCTTCTAGCCTATGTGATGTTAATATCAATAGAAATATAAGAAAACATCAAACATACTTAAAGCAAAACAACTGGCTATCTGAGTCTCTAAAAGCAGTCCTGACTATAAAATATCTGATCTAGATTGTAACAGCATCCCAAGTCTGAAAGATTTATGTTCTTGAATATCACTAAGGATATGAAGGTCTTGGAAAAACTAAGCTGTTGTAACACCTTGTCGCTTCTGCTCACAAGTATGTTGAAAGCCTATGGGTAAGAATCAGAGACTGAGGCAAAAAGGGAACCTTGTGGCTGGTGTTTACTACAGACTGCCCGATCTAGGGGAGCCTGTTGACAAAGACTTCTTCCTGCAGCTGCAGGAGGCATTCTGCTCTCAGGCTCTTGTCCTGCTAGGGGACTTCAACTACCCTGACATCTGCTGGAAAAGTAGCATGATGAGCTGTGGACAATCCAGGAGACTCCTGGTGCATATGGAGGATAATTTCTTAAGCCAAGTAATAGACAGTCCTAGCAGAGGGGATGTGATACTGCACCTGTTGGTCACCAATGCAAGTGAGCTAATTGGTGACATCAAGATTTGAGGCAGTCTGGTTTGCAGTTATCATGCACTGGTGGTGTTTGCAGTCCTAAGGGATAAAGGTGAGGTGAAGAATAAAAAGTCAGGACCTTGAATTTCAGGAAAGCAAAATTCCATCTCCTCAAGGAGTTAGTCAATAGGACCCTATGGGAAACTGCCCTCAGGAACAAAGGAGCAGAATAGAGCTGATAGATATTTAAGGACTTTTTCCACAGAGCGCAAGAGCTCTCAATCCCCAGGTGTAAGTAATCAGGAAAGGAAGGCAAGAGACCACTATGGCTGAGTCAAGACTGGCTGGTCAAACTAAAAGACAGTGGGAGCAGGGACAGGTATGCTATGAGGGGTATAGGGACACTGCCCGGCTGCGTAGGAATGGCATCAAGAAGGCCAAGGCGCAGCTGGAGATGAACTTGGCAAGGGATGCTAAGAATAATAAAAAGACCATTAGAGGTATTCCAGACAGAAAAGGAAGGTAAAAGAAAGGGCACTCTGTCAATGAGCAAGAATGGCAAATGGGCGAGGAGAAGGCTGAGGTGTTCAACTTTTTGCCTCAGTCTTCACTAGCAACCTCTCTTCCCACACCTCTCAAATGGATGGACTGCAAGACTGGGACTGGGGGAGCAAAATCGCTCCAACTGTAGCAGAAGATCAGGTTTCAGACCAGCTGAGGAACATGAACATACGTAAGTCTCTGGGACCTGATGAGATGCATCCCAGAGTCCTGAGGGAATTGGCTGATGGAGTTGCCAAGCCAGTCTCCTTAATATTGGAAAAGTCATGGCAGTCAGGCCAAGTCCCCAGTGACTGGAATTAGGGATATATTGTGTCCTTTTTTAAAACAGGTAGGAAGGAGAAGCCTGGCAACTACCGACCTGTCAGCCTCACCTCTGTGCCTGGGAAGACCATGGAAGAGATCCTCCTAGAAGATATGCTAAGGCACATGGAGGACAGGGAGATGACTCAAGACAGCCAGCATGGCTTCACCAATGGCAAGTCCTGCCTGGCCGACCTAGTGGCTTCCTATGACGGAGTGACTAGATCAGTGGACAAGGGAAGAGTTACAGATGTCACCTATCTGGACTTCTGTAAGGCCTTTGACACAGACCCCAACAGCCTCCTTCTCTCTAAAGTGGGGAGATACAGATTTGATGTGTGGACTGTTTGGCGGTTGAGGAATTGTTTGGATGTCACATCCAGAGTGTAGTGGTCAACAACTCAATGTCCAGATGGAGATCAGTGACAAGTGGTGTCCCTCAGGGGTCCATATAGGGACCAGAACTTTTGAATTTCTTCATCAATGACATAGACAGCCAGACCGAGTGCACCCTCAACAAGTTTGCAGATGACACCAAGCTGACTGGTGAGGTCTACACACCTAAAGACAGGATGCCATCCAGAGGGACCTCTACAAGCTCAAGAATTGGGCCTGTGTGAACCTCATGAGGTTCAACAAGGCCAAGTGCAGGATCCTGCACCTGGGTCGGGGCAACCCCCACTATAAATACAGGCTGGTGGATGAAGTGATTGAGAGCAGCCCTGCTGAGAAGGACTTGGGGGTACTGGTGGGTGAAAAACTGGACATGAGCCGACAATGTGCGCTCACAGCCCAGAATCGAGGGATCGTAGAATCTATGAATCTAATTCTAGAATCTAATCAGAAGGCCATCTGTACCCTGGTCTACATCAAGAGAAGCATGGCCGACAGGGTGAGGGAGGTGATTCTGCACCTCTACTACGCCCTTGTGAGACACCACCTGGAGTCCTGCATCCAGCTCTAGAGCCCTCAGCACAGGAAAGACATGGATCTGTTGGAGCAGATCCACAGAACGGACAGAAAAATGATCCGAGGGCTGGAGCACCTCTCCTTTGAGGAAAGGCTGAAAGAGTTGGGGCTGTTCAAGCCTGGAGAAGGAAAGGCTGCGGGGAGATCTTATTGCAGCCTTTCAGAAATTAAAGGAGGCTTGCAAGACAGATAGGGACAGACTTTTTACAGAATCACAGAATCACAAAACCACAGAATGATATGGGTTGGAAGGGACCTCTGGAGATCATCTAGTTCAACCTCTCTGCCAAAGCAGGGTCACCTAGATCAGGTTGCACAGGACCTCGTCCAGGCAGGTTTTGAGTATCTCCAGAGAAGGAGACTGCACAAGCCTTCTGGGCAACCTGTTCCAGTGCTCTGTCTCCTTCAAAGTAAAAAAGTTCTTCCTCGAGTTCAGATGGATCTTCCTACACTCTTCTTAATGCACCCCAGGATACCATTGGCCTTCTTCGCAACAAGGGCTCATGGTCAACTTGTCATCTCCCTGGACACCCAGGTCACTCTCTGCAGAGCTGCTGTCCAGCAGGTCATCCTGGAGCCTGTAATGGTGCATGGAGTTGTTCCTCCCCAGATGCAGGACCCTGCACTTGCCCTTGTTGAACTTCATCAGGTTCATGAGAATGGCAGCACAGCCTTCCAGTGTATCAGACACTCCTTCCACCTATGTGTCATCAGCAAACTTGCTAAGGGTACACTTTATCTCTTCTTCCAGGTCATTGATGAAGAAGTCGAACAAGACTCGTCCAAGTACTGACCCTGGTGGAACACCACTAGTTACAGGCCTCAGATGACCCTCAGAGCTCTGCCATTCAGCCAGTTCTCAATACACCTCACCGACCGCTCATCCAGCCCACAATTCCTGTGCTTGCCTGTGAGGATATTATGGGACACAGTGTCAAAAGCCTTGCTGAAGTTGAGGTAGACAACATCCACTGCTCTCCTTTCATCTACCCAGCCAGTCTTGCCATTGTAGCAGGCTATCAGGTTGGTCAAGCATGATTTGCCCTTGGTGAATCCATGTTGACTACTCCTGAAAAACTTCTTTTCCTCCACTTGCTTAGATATGACATCCAGAATGAGTTACTCCAACATGTTTCCTTGGATGGAGGTGAGGGTGACTGGTCTGTAGTTCCCTGGGTCCTGCTTCTTGCCCTTTTGGAAGACTGGAGTGATACTGGCTTTCCTTTAGTCCTTGGGAACGTCTCCTGTCCTCCAGGACCTTTCAGTGATGATGGAGAATGGCTCAGCAATGACATCTGCCAGCTCCCTCAGCACTCGTCGGTGCATCCCATCGGGGCCCGTGGATTTGTGGGTGTCCAGTTTGCTTAAATTATCTCCAATACTATCCTCCTTGACCAAGGAAAGGTCTTCCTTTCTGAAGGCTTCCTCTGTTACCTCCAGGGCCTGAGATTCCTGAGGGCTGGTCTTAGCATTAAAGACTGAAGAAAAGAAAGCGTTCGGTAACTCTGCCTTCTCTGTGTCCACCATCACCAGGACATCCATCTCGTTCAGCAGCAGCCCCACATTTTCTCTTCCGTCTTCCGTTTGCTGCTGATGTACTTGAAGAAGCCCTTCTTGTTGTCCTTCACATTCCTTGCCAGATTTAATTTCAGGTGGATCCTAGCCTTCCCCATTCCTTTCCTGCATACTCTGACAACATTCCTGTATTCCTCCCAAGTGGTCCATCCCTCTTGTTTCTGAAAAACAAGGATTCTGTTTTACTTCCTTAGTTTTCTGTCATCCTCAACACTCACGCTATAATTTCTAAACTGAGAAATTATAAACAGTGTAAAGGCTGTTGAAAATGTTGAATAACTTTGTAAAAAGTCATGTTAGACCAAGGGACGAATCCAAGCCACTAGGATAACATGAGTTTTCCAAAATTACAGATTCACCACAGATGATGGATGTGAATTAGTTGGGATCACGAAATATCTGCATGAAACCCCTTCTCCCCGTCTTTGTGTCTCTCAGAACAAGCAATAAGCAATCTCCTTCCTTCATTGCTCTTCTCAAAGAGAGGAGAAGCTGTGAAGCTTGACAGTGAAATACCAAATTTCAAGAGCTTCCTACATTTCATCCCATCCTCTCAGGGTAGTTGAAGGGGGTGGAAGTTTAAGGCTTTACAACAGAAAGCATCAAGGGAGAGCCATTTATATCTACTACTTTCTCCTGCTCTACTGTGGAACTGCCTTTTCCAGTGCCTCTGTTGAAATAACAAGTTCAGATTTCATTAGCCTCCAGCCCCTGAATTTCAGTCAATTACTAGAAAGTGGTAAAGGAAGACCAGCATCCCCTTTTCAGTTAGCATTTCCTGAAATGTTCAGTTTTCCTTTACATTTAGGATTAAAAGATCTGTTCTTTCCAACTCCACCTTTTTGAATCTAATTACTTAAAAAAGTATGTTGGACATGAGCTGTTTAACTCTAGTAGTGATGAGAACCGTTAATTGACTTGAGTGGTATTTATGAAGGGGATGTATTTATTTTATACAGGTTCCCTACCTTCAGGCAACGTCTTTTTCCATCATGAGGATCGCTCAGTATTTATAGTGGAGCCTCTTGAGGTTTGGTGCAACTACAGTCACTACAGGGAAGTGATATCATGAAGCACACATTTCCTCGCTGCTCTCAGATATCTCTGTGGTTGAGTAGGCAGCTGTCACCAAACAGACAAAATATACAGTGTCAAGCAGCATTTGAGGATATTTGGAAACCAATTTTCTGTTGGCAAATATCTTTGTCAGAAAAACTCTACATTGACCAAAGCTGAGGAAAGGATTTACCTAACAGTGGTTGAACTGAGCAGTTCCAGGGTATGGGAAGAGGTGAATACATTCTCTCCTCTTTAAAGAAAGGTCATGTAGTATGTTTTTATTGCCCTAATGATCTAAAATTATGATGGATTGAATCCTCTGCAAGACATCTAGAAGTAATATCTCAGATATGAGGAAATAGCATTAAGCATCAAACTTCTGGAAAGTAGGTGCTGACATCTCTTATAACTTCTTCATCAACGGCCTGGATGAAGAGTTAGAATGTACCCTCAGCAAGTTTTCTGATGACACAACACTGGGAGGAGTGGTGGATACACCAGAAGGCTGTGCTGCTATTCAGTGTGACCTGGACAGGATGGAAAGTTGGGCAGAGAGAAACCTGATGAAGTTCAACAAGTGCAAATGCAGGGTCCTGCACATGGGGAGGAACAACCCCGTGCATCAGTACAGGCTTGGAGCGGACCTGCTGGAGAGCAGCTCTGCAGAGAGAAACCTGGGTGTCCTTGTGGACGACAGGTTAACCACGAGCCAGCAGTGTGCCCTGGCTGCCAAGAAGGCCAAAGGCATCCTGCGGTGCATTAAGAGGAGCGTGGCCAGAAGGTCGAGGGAGGTTCTCCTTCCCCTCTACACTGCCCTAGTGAGGCCTCATCTGGAGTGCTTTGTCCAGTTATGGGCTCCCCAGTTCAAGAAAGATGAGGAGCTACTGGAGAGAGTACAGCGGAGGGCTACAAGGATGATGAGGGGGCTGGAGCATCTCTCCTACGAGGAGAGGCTGAGGGAGCTGGGCTTGTTCAGCCTGAAGAAGAGAAGGCTGAGAGGGGACCTAATATATGCTTATAAATATCTGAAGGGTGTGTGTCAGGAGGATGGGACCAAGCTCTTTTCAGTAGTGCCCAGCGACAGGACAAGGGGCAACGGGCACAAACTGAAGCATAGGAAGTTGCGTCTGAACATGAGGAAGAACTTCTTCACTCTGAGGGTGACAGAGCACTGGAACAGGCTGCCCAGGGAGGCTGTGGAATCTCCTTCTCTGGAGATATTGAAGACCCGCCTGGACAAGGTCCTGTGCAGCCTGCTGTAGGTGACCCTGCTTTGGCAGGAGGGTTGGACTGGATGACCCACGGAGGTCCCTTCCAACCCCTATCATTTTGTGATCTCACATTTTCTTTCATGACCCTGCTTCAGCAGGATGGTTGGACCGGATGACCCACGGAGGTCCTTTCCAACCCCTATCATTCTGTGATTCTGTGATTCTGTGATCTCACGTTTTCTTTCAGCTGCCTAAACGTAATAGAAATATTGGACTGACATTCAGAGGTAACTCATCTTCACATGCATGGGTTCAATGTAGCGTGGAAGGAGAGCAGACTGAAGGAGAGGCTCAGAAAGGATAAGAGAAATACACCCATATGGTCCTGGTACTGAGACACCTCTCCAGTATCTACCCTGAAAAGATATCTCCAAGGATGGAAGTAGGTGCTATGTCCAAGTATAGCCTGGAGTACCCAATGTCACCAATGTTGTTTATGATAGTGAGACCCACTATCCTAGGAGAAAGCTCCATTGATTCACAGAAGTCACTGGGTATTCCAGCAATTGTGAAACTCATTCAGGCTGGTTTCAGGGTTTTGGGGTTCAGGAAATTGATAAGCCTGTCACTTACTAACGCTTCTCCAGTAGTTTTCTGCATTTGATACCAGATTCTAATTGAAGAGGACTTGCTGCGCATACGCTCGGGACACTTTTACCCTTTTGGAGAACAAGCTCTTGTGCAGTGGCATTGAGACATCCGCCAAGGATGCCAGAGAAATCTTTAACAGGCAGTAGAAAGGCTGTTGCTTCTAAATGGTTTTCTCAAAAAGAGAATGTCAGAGCCCAGGCTTGCCTAGTTTCAATAATATTAAGCACAACTTACTGTGGGGGAATAGCGATAAACATGACCTCTGTAGAGGTCTCTATATTGTATTTCTAGGTTACAGTGTTTGGTGGTTTGAGGAATTGCTTTTGCTTTTTTAAGCTATTGTTCAGTTGAAAAGTATAAAATTTCCTTCATAAAGTCCAATACAACATCTACTATGTGTCTGTCTTTCTGAAAGAACAGTTTCCAGCATCATAACCACTTAGTTTCATTAATGGGGAGGAAAATAGCTCTCCATGGAGAGCTCCAATTCCACCTCCAATTCTTCTCCATGCAAAACTAAAATAAATGCCAGAAAGAATGGGAGATGTTTGTAAAAATTTGAGCTCGAAACCATTTAGACTTACATTTCACTGAAATTGAAGAATGTTACAGAACACTCGGGCTATATAAAGATGAATTTTATCACATAGGAGTTCAATCTAGTTTCATTTTTACAGTATTCTCTGAAAAAGAATTCAGATATTTTCTCTTATTTTGTGTGTGCAAATGGCAAATGAGAATCCATCTCTGCTTCTGGCATTAAACGTTGCCACACATCTGATGATTAATAATGAAAAAGACAAGTATCCAAGGTGACTGGCTGCAAGTATCTGCAAGTGAAAGCAGAATAATACAAAGAGTTCAATTATTTCCCTAAACAACAACCAAACAAAAGAATAAAACCAGGAAAAATAAAATAATATAACAAAACTTGCTGGCTGTCAAATCCTGTGAGGTCTTTTGCAGATTCATGAAAGTATTTAGCATATAGAAAGAGTAAAAGTCAATGAGAGAAAGAAAGTGGGTATGCATGCATAAAAGTGACAGATGACAAAATTTATTGTGCTTGGTAAATCACTTTTATAATTGATATGGCTTTTTATTAATTTTTAAAGTTGTGTATTTATGCCAGAATGAATTGTCTAGGTGTTAAAATTTGTGTTTCGTACTTCATTGTTATGAAATAGGAATGGGTAGAGCCAATTCAATAAAATGCTCTTTCTACTGCTATTGCTCCCAGGCTTCATTTCCCCACGATGGCAGGGAATGGGACACCTTGCAATAAAAACAAATGTTCTTGAGGTGTTTTTTATCTTTCCTGTTATAGTCCTGGTGTTGCTTGATTGCTCCAGAAAAGACACATTTAGTCAAAGGTCAATGAGAAAGCACAAAAGAATAAAGCCTCCACATTTGTGAAAATCCCCGCTGTGTAAAAGCCTGCTCTGAGACTTACCCATCAGTGAAATGTCATTTTCTGGAGGGATTTAAAGTGATGCTAAGCCTTCAGCTGGCTTTTGGCCCTGTAGTGAGCTTTACCCTCTTGGGAAAATGCCTCCGGCATCAATGTGAATCAGCTGACATATTTTAGTCCTTTTTTTTTTCACTATTTTTTGGACAGTGTGTCAAAAAATAGAAATCTTCAGAGGCATAAAGTCTAATGTCCCTGTACTATTTGCACCTGTTTAATTACACTAGAATTCTTATTTTTATGTAAATATAAATAAAAGATAATAATTGTCTTTGCTTGCATCATAGCTACATCTTTCTCCCTTCAGTCTTTACCTCCCAAAATTATCATATACTTATGATACACTTTCAGATCTGCAGTGATACTTATCTGTAGCTCAAAATAGGTCAAAAGGGACAAAATGTGATCACTCTGCAGGTATGGCCAGTAGGTGAGCAACAATGTAATTAGATATAAGCCTCTGCAGCGATGCAATGTATGCGAAGGTGCCTTTTATTCATATCATTACATTTCCTCAATGCATTATGACAATCATTTTAAACCAAAAGAGCTCAGACTATGTTGACATGATTATACTGCTTTTCCAAAGCTAGTAATAACATAGCTTTCATTTGAAGCTTCAACCACGGCTTCCCAGTCCAAAGCATTCAGCTGTGAAACTCGATTTATTCTTGACCCACTTTTTACCTCTCCTTCCATACCATTTACACACAACAGCATGCCAGCTTTGCCAGATCAACTGTTTATGGGTCTAAACAGTGAACTAGATTAAGAAATACTACGTGGCAACCTCAGTAGAAAAGTGAATTCTGCTTTCATAAATATTACTTGCTCCAGAAGCATTCCTCTAGGCTACCATGTGTAGTATGTCCAATAACAACACGAAATTTCTAAGTCTGTATAGCTTTTTAAATCAGAAAGCCCATCTCCTTCTGTGCTCAGAAGACACAGGGAAAACTTCCAACATGCAGTTATAATGAACAACAGTAAAATTATGATCATTCGCTGGCATTGCTACTTGCAGGCAAAATGTTTGGTTCAACAAAGCATTATGGGTTTTTTTTTCTTTTCTTTAAATTTGCAATGATGAATGAGGATGTTGCCAGTTTCCAGTGCAACATAAAAATGACAGAGCAAATGCAATGCTATGAGTTTCCCCTTCTGGGGTGACTTACAGGGTCTGATCAGCTTTTTCATGGAATAGCACATCATTAAACACTGTTACTCCTTCAAAGTATATCCTGAATTCATCCTTACTAACAGAGGCAGGGTCACCTTATGTTCTGTCTGTGATTAGGGTAGTAGGTAGACTGTATTGTCCACTGGAAATACTTACTTCCGCTGACTCCTGATGAATGATACACTGGTATGATACACGGCTGATACACCAGAAGGCTGTGCTGCCATTCAGAAAGACCTAGACAGGCTGGAGAGCTGGGCAGAGAAGAACCTAATGAAATTCAACAAGGGCAAGTGCAGAGTCCTGCACCTGGGAAGGAATAACCGCAGACATCAGTACAGGCTTGGAGTCAACCTGCTGGAAAGCAGCTCTGCAGAAAGGAACCTGGGAGTGCTGGTGAATAGCAAGTTAACCATGAGCCAGCAGTGTGCCCTTGTTGCCAAGAAGGCCAATGGTATCCTGGGATGCATGAAGAAGAGTGTGGCCAGCAGGTCGAGGGAGGTTCTCCTCCTCCTCTATTCTGCCCTAGTGAGGCCCCATCTGGATTGCGGCATCCAGTTGTGGGCTCCGCAGTTCAAGAAAGATAAGGAGCTACTGGAGAGAGTCTAGCGGAGGGATATAAAGATTACTAGGGGACTGAAGCATCTCTCCTATGAGGAAAGGCTGAAGGAGCTGGGCTTGTTTACCCTGGAGAAGGCTGAGAGGAGATATTATAAATGCTTATAAATATATTAAGGGTGGGTGTGAAGAGGCTGGGGCCAGACTCTTTGCAGTGGTGCCCAGTGACAGAAGAAGGGGCAACGGGCACAACCTGAAGCAGAGGAAGTTCCAGCTAAACTTGAGGAAGAAATTCTTTACTTTGAGGGTGACAGAGCACTGGAGCAGGCTGCCCAGAGGGTCTGTAGTGTCTCCTTCTCTGGAGATATTCAAAACCAACCTGGACAAGGTCCTGTGCAGCCTGCTGTAGGTGACCCTGCTTCAGCAGGGGGGTTGGACTAGATTATCCCCAGAGGTCCCTTCCAACTCATATAATTCTGTGGTTTGGCGATTCTGTGAATCATTCGATGACCATGTTCCTTAGATAAGTGCCCAGGTTAAATGTAATGCACCAACGAGTTCAATCTGACCTCATCCTCACCATTTTTGCATGAACATAATTGCATCGAGTTTTACACAATATTGAAAATGAATTAAAAGCAGTCACCTAAAATTCTTATTCAAACTATAAAATGCTTAGAATTTGAGAGGGCAAAATAGATTCCTATTAAATACACTTACTTGTAAATTTTAAAATCCAATATATCTCAAAGCATGTTGCTAAACAATGGGCAAAAAGTGTTCTTAGTTCTTTATTTGCACAGTAAAGATGTGGAAAATTTAGTCAATTGGGTCAGTCTTCATTGGGTTGCCTTTTATGATCTTACACAATTTAATCTAATTATTAACTTAGATATCAATATTATTATCTTGATTTTTCAGAGATGCTCTGTCCCTGCACCTGTTGTTTCCTGCTCTATTGGAGTTGAAGCAAATCTTCATGAAAGTTTTTGCCAAATGAAAAATCCAGAGATGGAATGAAAAATTTGATATGAAAAGAAAATTTTCTGATGGAACTAAAATAGATTTCTACCAGGAAACTTTCTTTTGTCCTAGCTAGCTTTTTCTAGTGTATTGTAACTATTTTCCTTATGAGTTTTCCTTTCAGCTAAAATTCGCAGCAAAGTTGCTGCTGGACGGTTTTAACGTCAGAGACAACTTCGGCCACTGTCCTGTAGTTCATTTCACACAGATACAGACTCAGTGTCCTTATCAGACCACTGTGGACGGTCCCTCAGGTCTGGCATTGAGACACCAGGGACTTTACGATTTGCATATGAGTACTGCATCAGAAAATGTTCTGCAAACACTCTCTAGCCCTATCATAATACTATTTTCCCTTTGATTTGCTCATTTCCTCTAACCCTCACTTCATGCCATGAAGTGATTTCTCAGGTTGAAGAAACAGTTTTCAGAACAGCTTTTCTTCTTGCTTTCATCCATAAATCATTAATTCCACTCTGTTAAGATGTCAGTGAGCAGTAACCTCCCTAACCCAGCGTACTCCATCTAAAAAGTGAGAAGTTGATTGTCAGTGAGTAAAACAAATATAGCCTTTTAAAAAGGCTTTTTTTGAAAAAGTAGATAGAATAAGTAAATGTTGACAGACATAGTTGACCCATAGTCACTCTTCTTTTCTTTTTTTTTTTTTTTTCTTTTCCCAGAATCTGTGCTTTTATTTTGAAACCTCAGTACTGACAAAAGTCACCTGACAAACACTACTTGGGAAAATCAGCCTTGTGGAAACTTGAATAAGTGTAGAAAAATCACTGTAAATACTGAATGCCCTAAGTGACATTTTAGTAATGTCAGTAAAGCTTATGGATTCAAAGGTGACCTGGGACCATTTCTTTTTCACTTTAGTTGGGTTCAGTCCACATGACTTACCTGAGCCCTGTAGCTACTCAGTAAATATACCATCGCAATTCTTTGGAAAGCAACAGCTCAGTATCCCAGAAGTCTTTTTCTCCATCTCAAGAGCAGCCATGAGAGAGGGTACTTCCTGAGCTGGAGACCCTGAAGGAAAAGTCTTTTTGATAGACTTTTTATCAAGACCTGAAAGACAGGACAAGAGGCAACAATTTTAAACTGAAAGAGGTTAAGTTTAGGTTGGACATTAGGAAGAAGTTTTTTACAATCAAGGTGGTGAGACACTGAAACAAGTTGCCCAGAGAAGTTGTGGATGCCCTGTCCCTAGAAGTGTTCAAGGTCAGGTTGGATGGGGCTTTGAGCAAGCTGATCTAGTGAAAGATGTCCCTGTCCATGATAGGTAAGTTGGACTAGATGGTGTTTGAAGGCCCCTTCCAACCCAGACCACTCTATGATTCTAGCAAAAGAGCCCTTGGTCTTTAGCTAGTCCATATAGCTGATTTGCCTCAGAGCTGTGTACCTCAGCAGCAGTGATGAAAAATCAGCAAAGTTTCCATGGAAACCCTGTCTTGAATTCAGCAAAGTTCATCAAGCCTAAGAAGATTTAGAAGAAACACTGCAGGGCTGATGAATTGGCATTTTCCCCGAAACTTCTTAATAGAAGTACTGGAAATGTACATAGAGGTCTTTGTGGTATACGTAGGCCTCTTTCAAGAGTTCAGCAATGCCTTTTGCAAAACAGAAAGATGTAGTGTATCACTCACATAAATGTTCAGTTTTAACTCCACTTGTACCTGCCAAGGCTCCTGCTGCCTTTACAGTTCGTTGAAGATCTTGCCTATTAGCTGGCCTGGATGGTAATGCAGTACCTCTTTATATTTAGCTCTTCCAGCACTATTCTATTCCACTGAAATCTGCTGTCTATTCTTAAATATCACCACCACCTTGCTGTGATCACTGGAGATGAAAGTTTATCCTGCAGGTTTATTAAGCCTTGAGAAACAAATTACTTCCTGACAGTTACCCATCTCTCATTTTCAATATCCTTAAATGTTTCTCTCACTGACTTCCTGATGTTCATCTTCATGGCGTCTACCTGAAGCTGACAGCCATCAGAAATTCAAAGAGGTGCCACTTTTCCAGAAGATTGAGAGTTGGATGCTGATATTGTACCTCATTGTGAGAGAACATGAGCGAGAGGAAATAATTTGTCTGAAAAAACTTCACCAGCTGCAGTCAAACACACACATCTGGAAAGGACGATCAAACGCAGGCTTTTCATTACCATTCAGAGCAAAGTGTGACATCCAGATGATAAACACAGAGAGACACTAATGAAAAAAAGGGCAGAAGACATAAAATACTGAGATAGAAACAGAGATCAAGAAGCTTCAATAAAATAACTAAATAATTTCAGATGGGTTTTATTTTGTTTTGTTTTTTTTCCCAGGTGATAATTGCATCCATACTTGCTGGAAGAACCGAATCTATTCCAACTTCTCCATGTAGCAGGTTGGTAGGTTGGGGGGGAAGTGAAAGAAAAGTGTTAGCAGGGAGATTTAGTAACTTGTTGAAGGTCGTATGCAAAGCTTCACATGAGAAACACCTAGCCCTAATGCATTACCCGTAAGATCTCCCTCCTTCTCTCCTTGCAGCTTCTTACACCTTCCTGAGTTGAATTGGTTCATATGTCCTGAGAATAGCATAAGGCAGTATGAGTAGGAAAGCAAAAATGTGTCCTGGAAGTTTGACCTGGTAAGGAAATTCCAGTAACTGAGGATGAGACTATGTGAGGAAGGCTTACTGCAAACTGTTGTTGGTCAAAGCAGAAGAAAAGAAGTGTTGATAACAAAATTGTATGAAGCCTTCTGGACTTCTCCAATTAGTCAAGACTTGCTCGAAACACAGAATAGTAAAATTACCAGGCCCCTAAGGCAGCCCAAGTGAGAAATTCAAATGCTAATAAAGAACTTGACCAATCATACAAATCACAGAAAAATAGAAAATCCAGCTGGAAATAACTTTGACAAGTCATCTAACCTTGTAGCCTGTTCCATGACCCATTCAGTATCTAAAATGATTCATCCAACATGATTGAATTACTGTAATAATTTGCTTACCTATCTAGCAAATTATTTATTCTGAATCTACAAGATGCTAACAATGAGAGAAATGTCAAAAATAACTTCCTCTGGGTGGTCAAGGTAGCGGAAACTGGTAAAAATTCATTTTTGTATGGTTACTTTTCACAGTATTTGATCTAACCCTAGTACTTAGCTGTACAAAGATGTTTTTTATGAGTGCCCATTGCTTTGATCGTGATCAATTTCCCTGTCATAGCAGTTGCATCACTAATCAAATTACTCTGACTGGTTTGGTCCCTCTTGTTCCCTGAATTTTAGCAAAGATGCTGAAATATCACTGCCAGAAATGCAGAGTGTCCTCGGTGAGTTCAAGGTCTGTGAAGATGATTAAGGACAGTTCAATATAGGAGAGTGAGCTGCTTTGTCGACTTTCTTCAGACACACCAAAGAACCTGAAAATCTGCCCTTCCTACCCCACAGCAAGGTTTAAATGGTGTTCAGAAGATCCCAATCTTTCTCTAAAGCAGAAGAAAGGGGTGACAGGTACTGAAAAATGAACTGGGACCAGATCAACCCTGATGTACCCCAAAGTCTTTGAACTGCTAGACTGGAGATAATTTTCCTGACATAACTAATGAGATTAGCAGGAGATTTCTGCATCACAAGAAGAACTGTTGAGTGATCTCTTAGCTAATGAAGGTCTGACCTCTCAAGTCTACAAAATATTTGGATATTGCCATTCAAAGTGTAGCAGCAAAATATCTGTGTATCCACAACACTGCCACAGCTAATAAACTCATCTCCCCAGGCAGACTAGCAGATGGACTGAAAAGGTGAAAGCATGAGGCTTGTGCCCATCAGCTTCAGCTTCTTCTGTGCCATAATCCTCACATTTCCAGATCCCTGGTTAGCACAGGTGAAGTAAACTCCAGCCTGTTCTCTCCACAATATACAGATAGATTGAGTCAGGAAAAACCTTCTCCAGTCTTCATTTTCCATAGGCTGGGACAGGCCTGGCTGGGAATCTTGTGGTAACAATTAGTTGTTAGAAAATTTTAAATAATTTTGAAATTTTTTTCCCAGAGACCTCTCTTCAGTAATATTCCCCTGTCTTTTTTTTAATGCTTCCTGTTGGCAGCACTCAAAGAAATAATTCTTGCCAAAATGCACACACAGATTTCACCTGCAGCTTCCAAAACCAGCAGGGACAGCTCAGTCTCTTGCTCTGGCATAGTTGAGCCACAGAAACCTCTGCAAATCTCAACAGGCACTGAGATAGCCATGTCCACATGCACATCCCATGCAGCCTCATCCCATAGAGGGGAAGAGATGCTCTGTCCCATCTACTGGGAGGTAACCTGCTGTGGGGTCCTCCTTACATCTCCTCCATCTGTCACCTCATCCAGGGATATTTTCACATATTAAGATGGCAGAGGCATTCATATTAGTTTTTCTATCCTCATTTATCCTGTAGTCCACCTGAGTGCATAACACGGACCAGGGAATATAGTTACTCATAATATGGACCCTTTCCAACTGGTGGCTTTTAGAAATACTACCTTATAAAATCAATTGCTATGTGCTTTACTACTTAATTCTTCTTCATAATAGTAACATGCATAGACAAATCTGCTTTGTAGCACTTTTACTTGACTTTCCAGGGCAATATACCTACTTTTCAGGTATTTCTGAACAGTGGCTCTATATTTCCAAACATGGGTAACAGCAGGTTATAGAATCTTTCTTTCCTTTGTTTGTTTCCTTTCTGCTAGGGATGAATGAACTTAATGTAGTCTCTCTTGCTTCTTCTTTACAATGGGGGCAGCTGTTGCCTCATGGTAAACAACTATTCAGATGGCTTGGAGAAGAACTCTTCATGCAGACAGCACTGTACAGTAATAAAAGATACACAGCAACATGCAAGACATTCTTTCAGCCTCCAACCCCTTCTCCCTGTTTACCAATTCAGAACATATTAAACCATTAAAGAACATTAAGCTTTGGAGTAGATGGGAAATTTTGTCCCTTGTCATTCTCTTCAGCTTCCAAAGCATGCAAGCAAGAATGGAATAATAATAATAAAAAAATGAAAGAGAAAAGCCCTAAGTTGTCAGAATTCTTTATGTGTGATTCTCAGAGGAAGCAGGTAAATGAATGCTTTGTCTTTTTTAGGTAACTTGTAGCTGAGATGAGTGATGAGAGGGGTGTTATACTTTACATGGCAATCCAGTATGTATGCTAAACATAGAAGAAAGAAGCCAACAAATAAACATAATTATAACATATATGTATTTATGTGTATATGTTTGTTCTTTAAATCCCACACTTTGAGTTCCATATGCCTTGAACGACTGGAGATTTTAAATCATATTTTGATGGAGATTCTCGTCTCTTAGCTATCAACGGATGCAGTCAGTCAAATCCCCAAGCAAGCATAGATGATGAGCTTCATTTATGAAAGCAAGGACATGAGTAAAACATGAAGGGAAAAGTTCTTGGATCCTTGATTTAACTAACTGAGGCACCATGCAGCCTCTATTATTGCTATTCCTGGAAGAAAAGTAATTGTGCCCTTTGTTTCTGAGTTTCACTCACTTCTGCCTCTCTTCAAAGGAAGTATGTTTTGAGGCAATATTCATTCAGAGAGTTGGACGGGGTTACTTGTTATATTAAAACAACGATGCGAAGGTGTATGACCTGCGGGTTAGTGCATGGGATCCAGGTACCTTACAAGAAATCTCTTGATTTATTTTAACAGTTCCCTTGAAAGATAAGGAGGAATTAACACTGATTTACAGTCAGGATACTGGGAGGTATATTTATGTTGTGCAGTACAGTCCCTGAGCTAACAAAGACAGAAAGTCAGTAAGTCCATCTGCCATAGCAAGCTCAGAGGTGGAAGTGTTGCTCTCAGATGCTCATTAGCAGACTTTGCATATGGACCCAGTAAAGGTGAATCCCAAAACATAAAACCTCCAGTGACAGAGAAAGTAAAAATTACTGGGTCTGGATTTAAAATCTGAATGCTACTCCTGGACCTTATTGAGGAATTCATCTTTTTCCAGGGAGCTGCTGAGGTAGTAACATGGAATCATAGAGTCATTGGTGTGGACAGGAACCTCTGGAGATCATCTGTTCCATCTAGTCCAACCCACTGCTCAGACCAGGGTCAGCCAAAGCAGGTTGCTCAGGGCTGTGTCCAGTTGGGTTTTAATATCTCCAAAGGTGAAGACTTCACAATGTTTTGTATTTGCACGTGCTTTCTTGCAGACAGTCACTATCACCGGCAATTCAAAAAAACCTCTATACCTGTTGCACAAATAAAACTGCACTGTTTAAGTAGCCAGTTGTCACAGTTTCTCACTGAACATGACCAAATCCTAAGGGTGGCCGTGCCAGTTCATGAGCACAACTGGACTGAAGGTGCAGACTGCTATTAGTGTATCCAGAATCGTGGCAGTTTAATATACATATTAAACGTGACTGGACTGGTAGTGGCAAATTGGACATCAGTCAGAATTTAAACCTAGCCGCATCTAGCCTCTCACTTCGGTGAAGAGCGTTAGAAAGCAAGGGGGTTTATTTTCTGCCAAATTAACGCGACAGTATGCACCAACTTCTTGTAATGCAGGTGGCAGGAGACAGAAATGGTGGCCATTTTTGCATAATGAAACACTTCACCAGTGAAGCTTCTGCCCAGAAGGCCCTTAAGTTCATCCAAGACATACTAAGGGATGAACTGAACTTAAAAGACACAAATGAAAAAGCCAAAAAATTGTTCTTGAGACCCTTGGCCAGTCCAATCCCTCTACAATTATTATTTTTAAATTATAATAATGGCTATTAAAGGGCTTTGTAAAAATCATTCAAGTGTATAATTTCTGTTTGTACTTCAAATGCCCATGTAAAAAGTACTCTGGATGTTCAATTTACATTTAAAGTTCAGGAGTCAGGCTAGAAATGCCAATTTCCATGTAAATCTCAGCTATTTATAAAAGCGTCAGGGAGAATGCTTTATTTTCCATCTAGCAATTAGTGTATCATCATCCTCTTTGATTAATCTCCTCAGTGAGTCTCTTCCCAAGGTTTCAGGGTGAAACTGGACTGTCAATCACATCTTGCAGGCAGATATGCAGCTTAGCCAGGAGTAGGGCATTTTAGAATGTCCTATGTTTGGTATTATGAAACTTTGAATCATACAATAATTTGGGTTGGAAGGGACTTTTAAAAGTCATCTGGTCCAGCTGCCCTGCGATGAGCAGGGACATCTTTAACTACATCAAATTGCTCAGAGCCCCATCCAAGCTGACCTTGAACGTTTCCAGGGTTGGGGCATCTACCACCTCTCTGGGCAAAGTGTTCCAGTGTTTCACCACCCTCATTGTAAAATATATCTTCCTTATATCTAGTCTGAACTTGGGTATGAATACCAGAGGGTCTTCTGTCAACAACTGGTATTACAATGAACACTCCAAGATTTTGTTTAACAATAAAAAATTTGTAATATTTTCAGAGCCTATAAACCCAAGATAAACAAGTGTCAACAACTATTATTCTGTTGATTATTTGTCAGTAATTACCTGTAGAGCTTATATGCTTTCAAAGAGTAAATATTTTCTCAGAAGAGAATGTAAGTATTAGGGGTATCCATTAGCATAATTCTTTTTCCACTTCTGATCACTTTCTCAGTACCAACTTCAGAGCTGCCCTCCTTTCAGGCAGCTAAAGTTACATGACACTAGTTGTTTCCAATCCAGTTTCATTGTCAGGAGTTCAGTCTATCTGAGTGACTGGGAAATCACTACAGGATTTAAGAAGTGGTCCAGTCTTTCACATTACCTCTAAAAATTTTCAGGGTGTGCTCATTTTTGTCTGATTTTTCCTTTCCTCTTTTGTGACTAGGAGACATTAACTCAAGGCACAAGGCTACTCCAGATAAAACACCTTTCACATCTGCTGATGCTCTAGTGGGCAGGATTCAGTGTGATAAATGACAGTTTAGGGAACAGGGAAAGCTGGATAATACCAACACAGCAAAGCCTTCTTTTTGTCCAGAATGAATGCGGATGGTACCTCACTAGCAGCAAGGTCATGACAAATAAGCCTGAATATAATCACTCTTCACGCATGCTCACTTCAAGTTACAACTGTCTCTTTAAGAGCTGTGGCAATAACACATCTTCCAGCAGAAGAAAAGCTCTTCCATGAAAAAATGTCTGCAGATCACTGGTAAGGAGCTATGAACCTTTCTCTTTCCCTGTCCCTTCAAAATCTTTGCTGGAACATAACGTTACAAAAGAACTTATTCTCATGGAGTGGTTCAGTGAATGCTTGGAAAACCTTCTTTGTTTCAGGATGCAATTAAGCGAAATGCTCTTTAGCATTTGTAATTGCCCCGAGATGGTACTTTTCCTTTGGTATGATAAAGTAAATGTAGCTGCCCAGAATTAGATAGACTTGAGCTGAACTTCATCCTGAATTAATCTCCTTCTGGGTGGGAATCTAAACTATCAGGTGAGTCACTAATATAGATCTAAGCAAATTTTCATATGGCATGAAAATTTTTCATAACATTCATCTGATGTTCTCATTTTGCCCAAGCTCACAGTCTCCGGCAATGGAACTCTTTTGCTCTGGATCCAGAAACATAAATGAAAGCTGAACGTGTGCCAAAGGCATCCATAATTTTCTGACCACCACCAGAGAGGTACCTGGTTTCCTACTGTTTTTCCAACACCCAGGACGTGTTGGTCAAATGACACCATGTAGCTCAGGGAAGGATACACAGACTGACACAGGGTAGTTATCCCATTCCTTTGTGTGCTGCTGCATCCACAATCTTTGAAAGCAGTCACTATATTCACAGATTACAGGGACTGCTCTGAGTGAACAATCCGATGCCTCTGTCCTCCCCCGTGCCACTTTCGGCTGTCTTCCACTAGAGCAGATGTGCCTTTAAGAAGTTAATTAGAGCTGTTAGAAGATGTTAGAAGTTAATAAGTCAGCTAACAGTTGTTTTGTATCAAAAAGCAAGGAAATAGTGCCCAGCATGGCCACATCTGTTTTAGAAGCAGTATACCTCTATCTGAAAAGTGTCATCCAGGTAACACAACCTCCTTCCACGTAGCATGGCAACTACAGAAATCTCAGATGTTGGATTAACCTAGCTATATCTCATTATAGCTTAGGAAAGCCACCACAGACAAAAATAATGGATGAGAATCAGATCTGCTCACAAACACAACTAAAGTGCCCACATTAAGAAGTGCAACTCTAAAATTAGATTATAGAGAAGATGAGTGCTGTTGGTTCTCTCTATCATATTCCATGTACAATAACATTATATTTGCACCAGAAAGATCATCTAGTAGATGCAACTAAGAAGTTAGCCACCTGAATAGTGACACGTCCAGTTCATCCTTTGAAAACAGCTTGGATGAACCACCAAGAATAATAGAAAAGAAACCTGCTATGCCATTCTCTCCAAAGAATCACAATATACCAGTTAATGGTTATTGTGGTCCTGTCTCTATGGGTTAATCAGCAGGACATCTCCATCAGTTTAGCCTGTAACCCAGTATTCCTTGAAAATGGAATCATAGAGTGCTAAAGGTTGGACATTTAGAGGTCATCTATCCCAACCCCCCCACAGTGAGCACAGATATCAACTAGACCAGGTTGCTCTGAGCCCCGTCCAACCTGGCCTTGAATGTTTCCAGGGATGGGGCCCCCACTAACTCTCTGGGAAACCTGTTCCAGTGTTTCACCACCCTCATGGTAAAAAGTTTCTTCCTTATATCCAGTCGAAATCTACCCTCCCTTAGTTTAAAGCCATTACTCCTTGTTCTGTCAGAACAGGCCCTGCTGAAAATATTTTCCCCATCTTTCCTGTAGGTCCCGTTCAGGTAGTGAAAGGCTCATGTACAGTCTCACTGGAGCCTTCTCCAGGCTGAACAGCCCCAACTCTCTCAGCCTTTCCTCACAGGAGAGGTGCTCCAGCCCTTGGATCATCTTTGTGGCCCTCCTCTGGCCCCAACCCAACAGCTCCATATCCTTCTTGTGCTGGGGGCTCCAGAGCTGGAGGCAGTACTCCAAGTGAGGTCTCACCAGAGCAGAGCAGAGGGGCAGAATCACCTCCATTGACCTGTTGGCCACTCTTCTCTTGATGCAGCCCAGGATACGGTTGGCCTTCTGGGCTGCGAGCACACATTTTTGGCTCATGTCCAGCTTTTCACCCACCAGTACCCTTAAGTCCTTTTTGGCAGGGCTGCTCTCAAGCCCTTCATCCCCCAGCCTGTATTGATAGCAAGGGTTGCCCCAACCCAGATGCAGGACCTGGGACTTGACTTCGTTGAACCTCATGGGGTTCACACAGGCCCACTTCTCCAGCTTATCCAGGTCCCTCTGGATGGCATCCCGTCCTTCTGGTTGTCAACTGCGCTACTCAGCTTGGTGTCTTCTGCAAACTTGCTGAGGGTGCACTCTATCTCGCTGTCTAAGTCATTGGTGAAATAGTTAAACAGCACTGGTTCCAGTATGGACCCCTGAGGGACACTACTCGTCACCGGCATCCACTTGGACATTGAGCCGTTGACCACTACCCCCTGGCTACGACCTAACCACCATTTCCTTAGCCACCGAACAGTCCACCCATCGAATTCTTATTTCTCCAATTTAGAGAGAATAACATTGTGAGGGACTGTGTCAAAGGCTTTACAGAAGTCCAGATAGATCACATCCATAGCTCTTCCCTTGTCCACTGATCTAGTCACTCCATTACAGAAAACCACAAGTTGGTCAGGCAGGACTTGCCCTTGGTGAAGCCATGCTGGCTGTCTCGAATCACCTCCCTGGCCTCCACGTGCCTTAGCATATCTTCTAGGAGGATCTGTTCCATGATCTTCCCAGGCACAGAGGTGAGGCTGACAGGTTGGTAGTTCCCAGGGTCCTCCTTTCTACCCTTTCTGAAAAGGGGCACAATGTTTCCTTTTTTCCAGTCACTGGGGACTTCCCCTGACTGCCATGTCTTTTCAAATATCATGGAGAGTGGCTTGGCAACTACGTCAGCCAGTTCCCTCAGGACTCTGGGATGCATCTCATCAGGTCCCATGGACTTCTGTACATTTAGGTTCCT
>Ga0065711_1035369_pt1 | contig 22410 bp, 12 predicted proteins | sample Hoacrofraction12_FD_59098 | JGI IMG/M metagenome (GOLD analysis project Ga0065711, IMG submission 59098) | Hoatzin crop microbial communities from Cojedes, Venezuela - Epithelial fraction 12 v2 (version 2) | ecosystem: Host-associated > Birds > Digestive system > Esophagus > Crop | place... | reverse complement strand
CGACTGCACAGTCTCCTCCAGGAAAAAAAAAAAAAAAAGAATTCAGCTTTATTACAGAACATGGTGAATACATGGAAGAAGTCCAAAATTTTCCATGATTTATTATCTTTGAGGTTAAGTGAATCAGCTGTATGCAAAATCTTTGGGGAAACCGTGCGGTTATGTTCCTTTTTCCTTGGAATCACTGAAGTGTGGGGGTTTTGCTTGAAGCGAGCCAAGTTTATACAGAGAAAGATGGTCAGTCACCAGAATTAAGGACAAACATTACTGTGTCCAGGTCAGAAACACAGAAAAGCAGCATAACTGCAATCCTGGAAAAAACCTTTCCAAAAAATGACTGGAGAGTACGGGAAGAGGTGGTAAATGGGATTATGCATGAACTGAAGACCCTTTGATAGCAACTGAAACAGTATCATTCCATTTGAACAACTTAGATCTCATGCAAAAAGAATTGAGTAGAGATGAAGGGAGAAAGCCAACATGGAAAATGTGGAGTTTTGACTGTTTTCCTGGAGCAAGATTTTCCCTTGGTGGGAATCACAAGCATCAGTCTAAGGGAGCTGGGATCCAGCTACTGCCAAATGTAATGTGTCTTGTGAAAATCCTGTTTTGCTCTCTTCACTTGGTCACCGTCTCAAACTTCCAGGCGCCAATAAAACCTCTGCTGGCCTATCACCCCTCAGATCATCTGGCATCTAAAGGAAAGGAGCAGTTTAACAGTTGTCTGATGAGTCTTCTGGCCTGTAAATCAAGGCTTTGAAGAACGACCCCTGCATGAAGCACCCCTAATCATTAAGAACTGCACCTTCAGAACAAACACAAGTGCCAGTGAGTTGTCAGAAGAGGATCTGTTCTGCTCTGCTTTCAGACAAAAAAATTATTTAAGCAAGAAACTGGAAAGCCACGCACAATCAAAACCAGTTCATGGCTCCCCAGTGCCAGTTATCATTTTATTCTATGCAATTTCCTTGCTCTTTTCTCTCTACCATGAAAAACTTCCTGCTACAGAAAACACTGAGGAGGCTCCACCAGTAGGAGCGTTAACTTGAACAGGGCGCCCATGGCTGGCAGCACGTACCCAGGCCAGACAGGACTGACAGAAGCAATAGACTGGGGGTGGTTTCTGCAGTTCATTGTCAGTCTCCTGCATTTTGTAGGTGTCTCTCCCCACCCCCACCGCCCACCTCCCCTCAGTGGAGCAGTGGACATCCTTAGAAATATCATAGATTTTTCACACATCTGAAATTATAAGATGTTCTTACTCATGTCACAGAGCCCTTTGTGGTCTAGAGGCAGGAAGGGGGCTGGGGACTACAGCTTGAAAACTGGCAGCTAAGCAGAGCAATGTTGCCCAGGTCAAATCCAAGCTAAAAGGAAAACCCTGCTATTGCTGAGGTCAGCACAGCCATAACAGCTTTAACAGAGGGAACTTCTCCAGAGGTGTGCAGAGAAGATTAACGCAGAAAAACACAGCAAAACCTCACTGACCAGTCTGCACTGGAATACAATTTTTTCCATCCTATGTAAAAGGCTCTGTACCGACAATTGGTTTCCTCTGTGCAAGACTAACATCCTGTCAAAATTATCATTTTGACCATGAAAAAAATTTAGAGTAAGCATTATTTTTTTAAAAAACATTCTGAAATAGATTTTTTCTGCTTCCTTTCTTGCCTTTCAAAACATTTTGGTTATTCCTCATTCTTAAATCATAAATACCATAAAACCCAACCCCAAATCCACACAGGACTGTATGCAACAAAGCAAAGAAGCTGAAACATCATAAAAATACTTATTTGGCTTCATTATCCAGTCAGCTGAACCCAGGAAACTTCAGTAGAATATGATCCAGATTTGTTTACCCACCAGTTTTATAATTTTAACACAATCAGGAGAGAAACTGGCACACGCAAGTACAGTTTTTGAAAACTTCCTGGTAATTCTGCATATGTAGTCTATATAAAAGTACCACTGCAATACAGATACAAAGGGTTTGGATAACAGTAGGTTCCAAACCAATGCAGAACATACATCAGAGAAAGATTCTAAATGAAGAAAAATACCTTTAGGAAAACAAATATTAAAGAATACTCACTTTTTGTATACTTCTCGGTTTGTGTAAATTTATTAGTGCTTATATTTATATATTTGCCTTTTAACATACTTAAGACTAGAGTGTTAACTTGTTCCATAGATCAATTTCTTATGAAAAATGTCCACATTAGCTGTATTTGTTACATTTAAACATACTGAAATAGATGATTGTAATTCATAAATAAGAAACTAAAAGCTTTCAGTGGTTTAGTTCAAATAAAACAAATTAAAAATTCTAAGTTCCGATATGACCCCATCTATGCAAATTATGTGATCTACAGCAAGCACTACGATGTAAATACTGCAGACATTTGGTTTCTCAGTGATACTACTGGTGTTTTTCGCTTTTGCTTCTGCCCTCTAATGACAGACTTTCCAGCCTATAATTCTACAACATGAAAGACCCATTTTAATGAATGTTTAGAAATGCTGGCTAAATGAAATTGAATCTGAATATTCAATAATGAGAATGCTTAGTTAAAACTGCTCTCAACAAGGAGAAAAATCCTTCCAACTTATAAACTCAAAAAGATAGACCTAGGTGGTCTGACACCAGAAAGTCCATAATCTACGTACTACAAGCATCCACATTGTGTATTTGTCCTATAGACATACCAAGCAATGGAGTATTTTGCTTCGAGACTCCTGCTGGGAGACTTTTCCTAACGCTCAGTTGTTAGACACATGCATCTGATCTTCACTCTGGAAGTCTTCCATGACCAGTTCACCCAGCTTTTTTCTTGTACTGGCCTTTAGCACCCTGAAGTCTTCATAGCTCAGTACATACCGGCCCCAGCCCAACATACCTACAAACAGCAGTCTTGTCCTCTGCTAGTTCTCACACCCTTTCTACTCCTCTGAGATCCTCCTCATCCTTCTCTGAGATCTTTGCAGGTTCAGTCATCCTCTCTGCACCCAATGGCTGCACACCACCTGCCCAGTTACCCCTGGTGAGAGGCGGACTGCTCTCCTCCTGCTTTCAGCACGCGCAGCGGAGAGGTGTGGGCAGGACAGGGAAGGTGCACGCTAGGCATCGCCCTCCTCCTGCACAGAGAGAAGACTCCAGAAGGCAAAGCTACTCTGAAATCACAGATACTCTCCAAATTATGTGGTTAAGCCTTGCTTCAACACACCTTATACAGAAAGGTAACAAGCATTTCAAAATTGTAGTACAGACAGGTGTTTCATTTTATTGTTTGTTATGTTAATAAACTGCTTTATTACTACTGGGGGCAGGGAGAGGGAAACAAAGTAAAATCAAACCAAGTACCAAAACCAGTTCCAACAGCTATTTCTCTGCACTCGAGGAAAAGCAGATATGCAGCTCTCCATCAAGATGGTACAGAGAAAATCCAATGACCAACAAAAAAAGGTGCCATTAAGCCAAACTATTTCAATTTTACTTTAATGTGTTTCGCTGTGAGAACAAAGACTGTGATCTATCTCTGCAGCCAGGTAGCTCTTTAGTAATCGCACTTCAAAGCCCCATTAATCTGTTCTTCATCTTCACTCTACAGTTGGTTTTCAAATTCTTCTTTCCGATATCACATCGCAAGTGGGTGCTGATTAAATATGGAGTCTTTGTTCTGAGTAAGATTTTTATCCTACCTTCTGGCACAAAGCATGCCAGATATTTTGTAATGACTTGTATTATTTACTTAATGTCCTTAGCAAAATTTACCTTAACAAAAATGCGGAGTCAGTTCTATAAATACACACTGTGCTATGTTTCTTGGTGCATTTTCAGGTGTCCCTGGGAAAAATTCTCCTTCCCAAATGCATGGTCAAGTGATATTTAAGGCTAGGCAACTGCAAAAGAAGCTGTTCAAAATTTAAAGGGCAAGCAGAAAAAAAGCACTCACTGTTTGACAGCTAAACCACCATCCATTGAAATCACTCTGATGCCGTGAAAATTTACGGGTATCAACTCAGACAAAACAAGTGGTCCCTTACTTCATTTTCTAACTGGCTAACATGAAAATAATAGTGGAAACCGTGTCAAATCACTACAGCTGAATACAAAAAGGATCAGTGTAGCCTAGAAACTAGCAAGTTAGAGAGCAGTTAGAACCACTCGACATCTAGAAAGGAGCTAGACTTCATGACACCTGGGCAGCATACTTAGGAGACTGCCTGTGGCAGGCTGCATTAACAACTATCTTCGAGAAATAACAGAGAATGAATGAGTGAAAATCTGGCTGAAAGACAATACTCTGAAAGTAGTTATCAAAAACCAACACTATTAAACTGGAAACAGAAAAATGCTGCAGTGAGTCAGGGGGATGCAGACCGGCCACCAGCGGAGATCTCCAAGAGCAGATTAGCCAGGCAGGCATCCGCCAGGAACGACGCAGGTGTTGCCACACTGCTTTAGAACCAACAGGCAAATTACACCAGCTCCTATTCCAGCTCTATTTTTTTTTTAATGATTTCTTTTTTTTTGAATGAAGCAAACTTCCCCTGGGTGTTGTTCTGGGTCCCATCACTCAATATTCTCATTCATGACTTGCAAAAATGCATTAAGAAGCATTGGTATTAAATTTGATAACAATACCAAATGAAGGTATTTGACATCTGCTGAAATTCCGGGGCGAACACAAAAAGATACTGATCAGTTAAAGAAATGGTCTGAAAATACAAGCTGCAATTCAGTAAAAACAAGCATAAAAATTTCAGCTTGGCTAAGAGCAACATCTAAAAGCAGAATGGAAACAAAGTGGAAACTGCAGAAAAGAGCGCAAGGAGAGAGAATGGGAGGTGAATATTGATTCCCTTCCTCTGGACCTCTTTGAGCACTTCGTGAAAACTTTTCAGGAAGACCTTCCCACTCCAGCTGAACGTGCAGCGATTGCTTCACTAGCTTGGCAAGAAGTTTGTTTTAATTGATTGTCATATGAAGAAACTTTTTAAGGCTTAGCTTTTCCCCCTTTTCCTCCTGAGTGACAGATAGGTGGAAGAATATTTGCAGATCACTGGCCTTCATCAGAGAAAACTTTTTTACCTCTACCCTGCAGAACACACGAGACATAGGAAGAAACTTTGTCGGACAAAAGATGGATGCAGGGCCATGACACTTCCCTTTCCAGCACGCACGCTCGTCCCTGCACGGAGAGCAGCACACCAAACGCGGGAGACCTCCCTCGGCACATCTGAAGTACAGGACTGCCACTCCACAGATAAACCTTCTCTCTGCAAGGCTCTCCTTACCACAGTGACGACAATTTAGACGTGAGGTTGAGGGCTGGACAAAGGACATAATGATCAAGCTTCAATGCAGAACCTGTGACGTGCGAGGCCTCTTACTCTCACTTCACTCTGCCATTCAGGCTACAAACTCCAGGGAATCTGTATCTGCTCAGACACCTTCTCAGATGATTCCAGTCTCAAGAGTTTCCTATTACATCAATACCAGACATCAGCTCTGCTCTTTTGCATGACGTTTTTCCAGAGACAAGGATTTTATTATTTAAACTTAACCCAACTTACACGCTTTATTCTTGTCTGTTGCACTTCTGCAGACATTTTCAGATACACCTCTCTCTCTTCCCCTTGCACAGGCAGTCTTGGAAAACAGCAAGTCAATGAATTTCGGAAAACACCCAGCTGACAAGTCACCAGTTATTCAAGGAAGACTTTTATTACTATTATTAGTATTATTAAGTACTACACTGCAAATGCTGTCCAGAATGGGCTGCTTGTCGGATGCTTGGTTTGAAGCTCCTGTCCCTGGAGGCACGTTTCCAAGAAGCTGCCTAGGTCTGTGGTCTGACCCCAGCCGCACCTTCCTAGCAGAGAAGAAACAAACACCCTTCACAGACAATTGGCCACATAAAGCTCTAAAGAATTATTCAGATTTTTATTGTGCTAAAGCCAAATGACTTTTCCTTGCATGTGCTTTTCACAACATCTCTCGAGTCATACGGTTGCTACGATTTTGTCACACTTCTTTACAGAGGCAGCTGCATTTAGGATAATGGACCCCCCATACGAGGTAGCCTGCAGGATCGAGCTGTATCTCTGCACTGTTCTCCACTTTCTTCACAGTTCAGGTTCTCTTTCTGTCTGATCTGAAAAGGTACAACTGATAATAAAAAAGAGCCTTTTTACAAGTCTGTCGTCTTTTCCTCCTATCATTTCTTTTGTGCCACAAGAGAATCACTGTAAAACTCATACCTATACTTCTATACCTCTTGAAAAGCAAGAGCACTCTATGTAACAAGTGGCTATCTTTCTATTGCTTTCTTCTTCGAAGACAAAATTTTTTAAAAAATTACAGATTGTTTAACCATTATTAGCTTCCCATCCTCAAAAGGATTAACTGGCACAAAATTGGAAGTGGCATTTCTTGCCAAGGTCTGTTAGAAGCCTCAAATTGCAAAACAGAATATATAAGTAGGTCAGATAAGGAACACACTGTACCTAAATGAGCTACTTCTTCCTTATGAGACATTAGCATAAAGTTTTATTAATCTCTATTACAAAAAATACTAAAGCTTCAGATGGTTTTCTAGACTTCAATATGATTTTATACAAATATTTTCCATTACCATAAATGCTTTTGCCACACTGCTCAATTTTCACACTATCCAGCCACTGGCTTCTGTTCATGAAGACATTTTAACTCCTTTCTACCTGTGTCTCAAACAGATGCATTTGAGTGACGAAAACACCTTTCAGTGCATGTGTTTTCTATTTGAGGAACTTCTATATAGAAATCGCATGTTTAAAAATAAGAGCTAAGATTTAGGAACCACAGAGCACTGGACTTGGCTTAAGCTTGCCTTTCCATTTCAGCACCCTTTAATCTCCTGCAACTGTAAAACGACAGGATTAACCCCATTCCTGTCATTCCAACCTCTTGCAACATGTACCTTCTACTACAGATGTCAGCCTTTACTGTGTAAAGAGTCCTTTTAGTACATGGAATAAATAACTTTAAATTCAGTGTTTCTGAAAGAATTTTCTTCTTCTACAAAGCACTACAAGTACCAGGCACAAACACCATGGTTTCTAGAAAGATGACCTTTCCTGCCTCCTGCCTCATTTTGCATCATCTTAAACAAGATTCGTACCAATTTCTGTACCAGCACGTGATTTGTTAGCTTGATTTGTAAACATTCTGTAGGATGCTTTATGAAAAAAATAATTGAATGTATTATAAAAACTTTTGCTCTTCAAAATCTGATGCTGTCCTTATTACTGAAGCCTAAGACCCACAACGCATACACAAGACTTACCTGTGTGAAAGGGACAACACGACCCTCAAGACTTTCATCAACTCGTAAACATATCCAGCAGTAAATGTAAATATGTACTGATGGTTTTTCCCAGACTGTAAACAACAAAGATTTGGCTATCAATTGTCAAGTATTCAGTATGCTTTTGATTCTCAAAAGTTTGAGTGAAAACATTTGGAAGAAGCAGACACATGAAGAGTTTTCACATGTATTGATTAATTCTTGCAGCCTTAAGCTCTCTCAAAAATGTCAGCAATGATAGGTTCTGCATTAACATTTTTACGTTAAAAAAGGTAACTACACTGGAAGCAGTGTCATACAACCACACAAGCAGTCCAAGTTTCATCAACCTCAGCAGAAGTCTTCAAACCGGCATTGTTTCTCTCATGCTCTCTACCTGTCCCAGAAAGATTCGCACTTTCTATATATACTACTAACCTAACTGGTGAGGAGATCAACTCGCTGAAGGTACTAAGAAGGTCTAAAATGCATTTTTACTCACTTAGATAACTGTTTGTTTATTTAGGACTGCTCCTGGGCACTTTGGCTGCACTTATGAACTCCTGAGATGCAAACATTCACTACTGGTAACAATTACCTAGGCGTGCTCCTTCTTTTTATATCATTTTCCTGTGTTTTATTTAGCTTGGAGAACCACATCAGGATGTCACCACTAAGATGTGGTAGTTTAATAGATCTCTAACTGCCACCCACCAGCCCTCCTGCAGACCATACTTCTCATAAGAGACATCTTAAAATATATGAAAAACATCTGTGCCATGTAGACTATCCCCATATAGTAGCCATTATCTAAACTCAGCTTCTCAGTGTACGCATGCATTAAGAGATTTTTTTACTGTATCTGCTTATAACTATACAAATCAGCAACAATCTCTGTTTTGGCTGAATGGTTGGGAGACTCCTAACCAATATGAAATCACTTGTTTAAAAAAGTTAAAACAGAGGTATTCATATCGGCACATACTACAAGACAGCAGAACTTAGATGTATTATTGCATTATACTATTAAGTGGTGTATTATTTTTAGGACATGCCTGTCAGCCTTCTTTGTAACAGTAATAATGATTTTTTTAATGCCAGAGCTTTAAGGCAATACTTTCAAACTTTTGCTGAAAGGTGAAAATAGGCTTTTTGTTCTAATCTTATAGCAGGCATAGTGGTGTAATTCTACAACACGTCACAGGGTCATTTCAGCGACAGTACTTAATTTCTACAAATTTCCATTGAGCTTGGCTGAGATACAGAGTAAAGAAATTGCAGCATACTGAAATTAACAGATACATGAAAAAAGGCAATTCTTTGTCCTTTATTCTGTATTAGATTCTGCGTTTCTCAGAAAGATGACATTTGGTCACCAATTAGGACAGAGAAATCTATTCTAGAGAATTATTCATTGTTTTACATAAAAGAAAGCTCGAAGACCCTTTAGAGCTAAGCCAGGCTGCTGTTTAATTTTATGTAACTGCCAACAGCAGCAGTTGCTAACAAGAGTTTACGAAAAGTCCACGATTACTGACTAAACATGGGTTCTTCTCATTTTCTTATAGCTGAGAAAGCAAGAAGAATACAAAAAATTCATCTTCTACTAATTTAATACGTAAGAAATATCTTCTTCCCTATTGCAAATTTTGGAGGGTTGTGGTTTTCCATGTATTAGAAGCTTAAATACCAACTTACATATAATTATAGCTCCGACTTTTGTGGCATTACTCTCTTCTCTAGCCCTCAAAAATTCATCTCAAGGCTTCCTACCACAAGTCACTTTGTTCCAAGTCTTGACGTCCTCGTGGATCCGCTATCAGCGGCTCTCATGCTATGCTCAGCCAGAGTGTCAGCTCCTCAGCTCCCCTAACTCCAAACACAACACAGCTGTGAAAATACCTCCTCTCCGCTGCAACTTCACACAAGCCATTTTAGAGGTCTCCACTGTTTTCTTCCCATTTCCCACAGCAGTTTCCACTGTATTACATCATTTACCAATCAAGAGCCTTGCAGAAATTATTTTGGTCAAATACTAAGAAAAAAATGTAATTCCCCTAGCCACCTTCTCAAAAATAGGACATGATTTTTTACTCAAACAAATAGTTAAGAAAAATAAATAAATAAATAAACCACGCTGAGACAGACATCTGGCACTGAAAATACAGCAGCCCAAACTGCTGAAACTGGGACCTTCAGGAAGTAAAACCGGGATAGAAACCTTGACAAAACGCCGTGGCACTGAGATTACCAATATTCCTATTTCAGGAGACACCAGCGTATTTTCTCTGGCTGAAATGCGAGTTCACAGCCAAGGCACAAGCCATAAAGTGCTTGAAATGACTCAGCGGGGCCCCGAGCTCCTACTCCCATGCCAGGCAGTCTTCCTCTCTTCCTTGCAATCCTTCCTTAAAGTAAGACAAAACAGTGTCACCTCAAACATCTCTAACAGCAATTATTTCTTCAGAGTGATCTTAAAATCCGAATCAGTTCGATGTATTTTGTAAGAGCCATTATAGAAGTAAACTGACCTAAAAGCCCTGAGAAGGGCTACTTTAGTAGTTATTGCAAAGCCATAAGAGCAACTGATGAAATAAGTTTTGCACCTGCAGAATTGAGCCTTCTGCTCAATAAGCACCTGTTTGGAAACAATATACAGCCTTCTGACACGCTCCTGCAGGGCCCAGCAGTCACAATTAATTAAAACACACCAAGTCTCCAACATCACTAAGAGTTTATTATTCATTTATTTAAGTCCAGGACTTTACACACTCTTACACGTTTTACTCTTTCTTTGGGATGTAAACAAGCATTGCACTCGGCTCCTAAGAAACGCTGCAACATGCTGCCATTTTAGTTCACTGAAACTTAAAGGAAGAGCCACAAATATGGTGCCGTCAGCTGGAACATGCGGCGAGTAAGCACCAACAGGATTTTGCACAGGCAGCTATACGACTCTCATATAAAACTACACAATTTCACAGCAAGGTGGAGACTCCCACACACCACCCTGAGTGGAAACCAAGGTAGTTGGGTTGCTTTGGTTTTCTTTCTAAAACAAATGGCCTGGCGCACAAATCCCAGCAGGAAACCAGTGCGTGTGCACACCACCACCCTGCCCCGAAACAAAACCAAAAAGCCTAAAGCTCAACAGCAGAAGCAGGAAGGCCAGCTTTGCCCTCATATATCTTCTGGGTTTTGATTTGTTCGTTGCTTCTCTCCTTCCCCCTCACAGGCTGTTTCAGATACATGTCTTTACTGTAATAGAATCATAGATTATTCTACATATAATCTCCATGGGAAGAAAAGCAACTTTGCACTTGATTTATCACATTGTATTAAGCTACCATACTCCTGCTTGGGCTGGGAAGGATGCCAGCAGGCTCAGCGCACCCTCTTCTGCCACCTTCAGTCAAGGAAAATATTTCAGGGCCTTCTGCTTCTTTTTTGCACTCAACAAACCATAGCTCTAATGATATTTGCCCTTTTTATAATGCAGCTGAATGGCAGGATACATTTTCACCATGTATTCTCATGGCACTCGCTGAATGTTTAGTCAAATTGTAAGTACCCTAACTGAAAGCTATTAACTAACAGAAGTCATCCCTTATGAATTCCCTGGGAGAAGAAAAAACAAACAAACAGAAACGTGAGTATCAGCACCTCCTCACTGACACTGCAAAGTCTCAGCCCTGTGCTGCAGCCTCCTAGGCTAGTCTGTCAGCTGGGCTGCTGCAGGTATATGGACCCAAGGAAAAGCCCAGACACTATGCAAAATGCCAGCCTTGCTTAAAGTGGTTGAGCCACGTCCTCAACCTCTTCCACCACTACCGCCGAGTCTGGGAGCACTACCAGCAACAGCGGGACCACTTCTTTTAAGTTAAACATCTACAGAGTCTGAGAGACACTGTTCACAACTGCCAACGTCCATAGCTCCCAAGAATCACAAGCCTTGGTTTAGACTGTAGAATCACAGAACCATAAAGGCTGGAAAACGCCTTTAAGATCATCGAGTGCAACTGTAAACCTAACACCATCAAGTCCAGCACTAAACCATGTCCCTAAATGCCACTTCTACACATCTTTCAAATAGCTCCAGTGATGGGGACTCAACCACTTCCCTGGGCAGCCTGTTCCAATGCTTGACCACCTTTTCAGTAAAGGAACTTTTCCTAATATTCAAACTAAACCTCTCCTGATGCAACTTGAGGCCATTTCCTCCTGTCCTATCATTTGTTACTTGGGAGAAGCGATGGACACCCACCTCGCTACAACCTCCTTTCTGGTAGCTGTAGGGAGCGATAAGGTCCCCCCTCAGCCTCCTCTTCTCCAGACTGAACATGACCAACCCCAGTTCCCTCAGCCGCTCCTCATAAGACTTGTGATCTAGGCCTCCCACCAGCTTCGTTGCTCTTCTTTGGACATGTGATTTTGACATGTTTGAATGAAAACACATTCAAAGTTACTGTGGGATCTAACACAGGAAAAAGGCAGTGTGGATGAGTCTCGAGGAATGTGGTGCGAAACATTACATAATCAGATGGATTCCTCTCCTCTTTTACCAAAAACGAACTGGAAAACAAATATTAGTAAGCTGCACAGTTGTTGAAGAGTTTTTTGACTTCTGTAGTTGTTTCTCCAACTTGTGGATTCAACAGAGCAGACCCAATACATTGACCAACATCGGTAACATTGCTGGGGCTAAGGCAGACAACGCAGGAGAAGCAAAGAGTTTATATCATCACATTAGATAACAGTGCTCTAGCCACAAACCACAAGAAAAAAAAAACAAAAACAAAAAGACAAAACAAAACAAAGCCACTATTTACCTAGAGACTCCTGATGTTCACTTCTTAACCATTCTGCAAAACGGATACTTGGGTCATCAGAACCCAAATGAATTTTTAAAATTATTTCTGCTGGAAGTCAGTGCTGAAATCAGTGGAAACTTCCAGCTACATAAGCTTTGGCTATGCAGAATAGTTTCTCCTCTGAAAGAAAGAAAGATTTCCTGCACAGATCCGAGCTGTTATAAGCTGGACATCTCTGACACTTCACTTTCTGTGCAATATTCCGACAATATCAACACAAAAATGGCAGACAGTCAAAGCACCCTTTCCAAAGCACGTATGCATGCATCCATAAGTGCACAACACACAAATAAAAACGTTCCTGAAGCTTCAGAGTTACTCAACGTGTTTATATTACTCTATATGACATTGCTAGTCAGCAACAGCTTCGCCCAGACAGAACAGGACAGCAATGTATGTCAGAAGTAGTTAGGGTAGGTTGGGAAATGTGATTTCACAGTATAACTAAGATCTAGGAATAATTTAGTCACTCAAAGATCACAAAGGGGAAAGCAGTTTTACTCCTCCCAGCCGCTGACCAATATCCTGGAAGAGCTATGGCTTCTGCTAAAACGATTACGGAGAAACAGGCATTTTACAGTTTTAAAAATTGTTTTCAGTACAGAAATAAGCGAAGGCAGTTCACACTTTTCAGGAAACTCATAAAGGCAGCACAGAAATGTCAGAAATGCAGTTACAATGTCTTTAGTGATTTGAAAATTTCTGCCATTACAAATGGAAGAATATCCTCACATCTAACATAACACTTTGCACATAGCTGAAATTATAGTCTTTTTTATTTCTTTGCAATCTGGCACACAACCTGGTTTTGACTTGACTTCCATTGTTGGTATGCTGTTTAGTACTCAAAACATTATGCAGTTCTGGCATTTTAACTATTTTCCTGCAATTATGCCAGTTCTGTATTTTTCCACAACTGTCCTGTTATTTACTTCCAACGTAATTTTTCTAGACTGTTTTGAAATGTCTCTGCCCTTACTAGCTTTTACAATATCTTTACTTCTGAATCATCTGCAAATACAATCAAAATGTCAACTCTCCACTTTCTAAGCATTAAAGCAGACGTTGCACAAGAACAGAGTAGTGATCCTTAATGGACCCCTTCCTTAATGCACACACATGCCATTACAGCTTAGCACTGTGGTATATGAAAACTATTATACTTATTACTATTATTCTCATCAATAAAGGATATGTGCCAATGGAGAGTGCAGGTTAAATGAAGTAAAGAAAATTCGTTTCCATAAAACATAGTCAGGTTTCTGATTACAACTGCAGTGTTGCATGCTAGCACGCTGTAGATGCCACACAACCACACCCAGCAACCAGACCCTACCCCAAACCAGTGGCACCCTCAGCACTGCACGAGACCATTGCAGCCAGCACATGGCCACCCCTCTGCCTTCTGCAAACCTGCCCTGAGCTGTACCCAGACGTGGATGTGGCACCTGCGTCACCGAGCCCCCGGTGCCACCGCCCTGGCAGCAGTCTCCCTGCCTCCCCCGCACTGTGCCCAGCCGTGGCAGACGGACCCGAGCTGTGCATTGGTGGTGCCACGCTCCCTCTGAGCGGGACCGGGAAGCGCCACACCACCTGCTCTGCCGGTGGCTTTCACCTCAGCCTCCGAGCGCTGAACCACTGCAGCCAGACCACTACTCCCAGCACGCAGCAGTCACCCTCCGGCTTCTCCACGCACTGCATAAAGCGCTTGAACAGCAACGTTTTGATGGCCGACAGCAAACTATGTGACGCCACCCACAATGGTGTTTTTAAACTCGAATTAGTTTATGACCAAATCAGCCAATGCAGCTTTGAATGCTTCAAAACTACAACGTGGCATGTATGAAATTATTCATGGAGATACAATTCTTTACTGCACTTTTGCTTCTAGCAGCCCTGAATTGAAACCACGCCTTTTGGAAGTAGGACCACCGACAAGCTGGTTACTTTGGAGACTTCTGGTTAAGTGTTAAAGCGAGACAGGAGATACAGGAATTACAAGCTGTTTTGAGATATTCTTTTTTCTCTCTTTGTTTCTATGGAAACTAAAACCTGTTTCCTTTCTCTTCCTACTGCTGCTTTTAGAAAAACTCAAGTACATTCACACTTTCATTTAATCTCTTGCTTTTACTTTAGCAGAAATCCCCATTCTGCAACATACTTAAAAAAACCACTCGGAAACTTCTGGTTTGATGAGAGCATCTCGCACCGAACCGTGGGAGAGCTGTGCTGCTGCTGCCGATCCGCTTCTTCCTAAACTCCCCACGATTCAGTCATTCCCCCGATCAGCAGCAACAGAGGAAAACAGTACAGAGAGAGAAAACATTCAAAGTGACAGCTGAATAACCCACTGCCCCTCAATGATATCTGAGATTTTGCCAAATTGAACAGAAGGCCTCTTCCAGGATACTCCATCAGATGTTTACATTTCCTGTGAACACTTTAACTATGACAATTCTGCACCTTCTTCAACTGTTAGGAATGCCATTTTAATGCAATAACAAAAAGGAAAAGCCCTGAACCACAACCCCAACCACACAACATTTAAGAATGACAGCTTTCACTCAAGTGCTACAGACACGCTCCACTTGTGATGCAAACCAAACCAAACCTCCCGCACCTCTTGCACAACACACGCCAGGCGGGCATCAGTTCAGCCTTACAGTCCCGTCAGCACTTCCACTGCCGCCCAGCGCGATGCAGAACCGCAAGTCCCTGGCTGAGCTGAGCCCCCATGCTCTCCTCCAAAGGGCCTCTTACAGCCACCCCGCCGGCTCCTGCGCGAGCCAGACACCGGGGGCCCCGGCTGGCAGCCCCACAGTAGCCCCACTGCAGCCTGCTGCAAGCCTGGCTGCGAGGCAGCCACCACGAAGCACCTAACATTCCCCATGCCCACGGGCACCCGGCTGGATTTCTGCCTCACACAGAGGCCCTGAGGTCCTACAGCAACTCTGACACCTTCGGCCATGGTGAGTTGGCCATGGCCTTGCAGGCAGCCACAGCGGTAATTAATCTGAGGAAGGCTCTTCAGGGCAACACGCCCTCTTGCCAGCAGGACAGGCTGAGGTACAAATGCCACCGAAGAGCATCAGCAAGCACGTAACACATGTACACAGTGGCTGCTGGAGTTAAGAGAGCAATCCATAACGCGATCTCCCTGCGCACAGGGCAGAGAAGCATCCTGCCCGAACAACAGCTGGTGTCACTGGCACATCTAGAGCTTCCAGAAATCCGACAGAAACATTTTCCTTTCAGCATCCAGAAGACAAGGAATACTCCGTTTCCAACCACGCTGACCTAACCGCGCTGCCCACTGGAGCTGCAGAGCCAAGAGCAGATGCCAGCCCGCAGCCGGGCACAGGTGGTGCCGGCAGGACTCTTTCCTCAGCCACATCTGGGACCGGTCTTACATTGGCACCTGATGCAGCCGAAGGCAGCCTGCATCACTGACCCAACACAGACTCCTGCTGCTGTTTTCCAGCTTCTTTACTTACGCACCTTGGCATCGATCGCTGACAGTTTCAGTATATGCTGTCTCCTGATTTTCCTTCCTTGGTGCTTGGCAGAGGTCCTGACGGCACAGCACGCTGCCCAGTGACTGCCTGGGTGAGCACAGGAGAGCTCGTGCTCTTGTTGACCTTCCCAGGCTGACAACAGAACAACTAATTAAGCAGGGTGACTACTTTTCACGAAAATGGTGAGGGAAACATCACATAAAATGTAACTATCAGATGTCTGCAGCTTCACATGGCACTACTGCAACTGAACACATTCACTTTTACTCACCTCCTTCCCCCAGCCAAACCACTATTTTCACAATGTCGTATCATTTCTGACATCGTCATGTTACAAAGAAGGCTGAAGTGCATTTTTAAAACTGACATTACTTTCTGCAATCTAAAAACTGCAGAACAGGTGAACGACTTTGAGCATTGCCCTTCTACAGCTTTATCATCTACAAAGACTTGTAAAAACAGTGAACATTTCTTTTGAAACAGACTCTCAAGCTAGACATGGAAACTACAGCTGGAAACACAACCTGTGTTTTCACTGAGCAGGAAAAAAGAAAGCAAGACAATACATGCAGACAAAAGCTTGATATTGTGCTATCCAGATGGTTTACAGTACACGTAAGAGACACACAAGAAGAAACAATAAAATAAAAAGTAAAAATAAAACTGAAAAAAAACCCCCTTTTTGCTGAACCAAAAAGTATCCTATTTTTCTGTTTAATTGAGTGTTCTCCAGACAAGACATCTGAATTCAATCAACAGAAGTTTTGGTTTGGGGGCTGCTTTATTTTTTTTTTTTTACTGGTTTTGTTTTGATATTTAAGCACTGAAAATTTAACTATGTGAACTCATTATTGCTGAATGTCAGAATCACTGGATGGTAAAAGCATAATCCAAGTTTTTAACAGCTCCTCAGGAAAAGTTGTGCACAAAATAAACATGGAATGTGATCACACTGAAATACTGCCGTGAGATGTGCAACAGTCAGGCTGTTACCAATTTATATACTCTGAATTTCAGTAGTTGTTTATCCTCAAAGTCTTGAGCACACAGATGATGTGCTAATTTGTTCCCCAAAGTCTTGAGCGTACAGATGATGTGCTAATTTGTTCCCAACTATCTCATTTTAATGATTTTTCTTCAGAAGATAGATTAAGGTTCTTTTTGTTCCTGGTAACATAAAGGCCACTCAAATCAGTAAACTTGAAAATGCATGTGAAGAGTTGGTTTTTGCCTAATATTTCCAGATATTGTTTTGCACCTGACATGCAGCGATCGATAAACAGAAAGTTCTGATGCAACAACACAGAAACAGTCAGTAGCTTCCTTCTGCTGTCAACTCATGACAATTTGGGTTTCTCTGGAAGCACAGCTCTGGTGTCAACTTTCCAGTTTTTAATCGCAAGTATGACTCACAGGCAACCTATAGGCTGGACTTGACCTAAAGGAGGCTTCCTTTGCTTCCCTTAAGAGGCATATATGACCACCCAAACTTACACAACTCCCCCTCCAAAACCTGCCACAATCCCAATGGATCCTGATCCCGATCCCGCCTGGGACAGAGCATTGCTGCTACAAGACGCTGATACCTGTGCATGTAACAAATGTAACATGCAGGGCATGTCAGCACTACAGGTGGTCAGAATCATTGCACAACCAAAACAAATCTAGGTTCTTTGTGAATAACTGGGATGGTTGTGAGATAAGAGTCTCTGGAATAATCCCTTTAGGCCTTGGGAGAACAGGTATGCAAACTACAGAGATAAGGAGGCTGCAGGATAATCTGAAGACCCCGCCATCACAAAGGACATTACCATATATTAATGAGTTCTCGGAAAAATCATTACTATGATAAGCATTTCTTGGAAATGTAATTAATATGTATGTTAACATAGCATAAATACCTAGTAACTGTGTCTCTTTGGTGCATACGTTTGGAGGAGAGATCCCCCGTGTGCCTGGCACCGTAACAAAGAATATCTGTTTAATAGTCTGCTGACTATTGAGTCTTCAATTCCGGCTTTTCACGGCATCACGCTGAGGAGCAGAGTGGTCTATTAGATCTGCACAAACATGCACTGAAAGCCACGAAATCCTGAACACCCACAAAAACCCACTGCAGTATTAGACACAGCACATGGGAGGAAGATGGAATGGTCTTGCTAAAATACATTAAAATAGAGGCAGGCAGCTACCGCCAGTGAGAGAGAGAAGCAGTTTCGGGAGGGGGGGTGGATTGTAGCTGCTGATAAAGTTGAACCATTGAATACAGATAAAATATCCATTTCAGACATTTTCAGGTACTGATTAGTTTGTTAACATATCACAACAGGCTCCTCTCCCAGCCTCTTGAGGGATGCTACCCTGGCTGACATGAGCTATCTAATATCCTGCATCATGAGAACCTTCATCTTCCAGAGGCTGTACATACAGAGATGTCTCAGGCTGTTGTGTCTTGCACTGGAGCACAGAAGCCATGGCTATTCCTTTCTCACAAAAAGAAAAAAAATTCACCGTGCTCGTTTCTAGTGTCTGACAAAAATACACCAAAAGATTTGTTTGCACGAGATCCATCTCTTTTCCAGCAACATTTGTTCAAAAACAACAGCTGAGACTGAAGTCCAGATCTCAGCAAGCAGGGGGTGAGCACAAGAAGCCTTCCAGCACTGCCCACGTGAATACTTTCCTCTGCACAGCTTGAGGCCATTAGCTACTTTTGTTGTCTCTACACTGTCCAATAAAAGTAACTAAATCCAGCCTGGTTTGTAGTATCCCACTATTTAAATGCAGGCATTTATGCACCTTTTTCCTCCAGCTTTAACATGGAAAGTCTCCTTGGATTAATAAACTGGTCATCCTATTAGATCTCCAGTTTTATGGGAACAAAAGGCTGGATTATCACAAGGGTGGGGATGTGCATCTTGTGACCTGTGAGTCTTCTGTGAAATGGTAAATATGGCACAAAGTTCACAACAAAATACTGGAACCACACAACAACATCACAATACCGATCAGCCATGCTAAACCCAACCCCAATTTTATTTTTTTTTTCCTCCAGAGTACCAAATGACGGTTTCAAAATAAACAGATTCAAAATTTAGAGAAACTAATTCATGCTCTCTATAACCAAAGCACACACATTTCAGTGAGATGATCAAGCACTACAGCACATCATTACCTTCCATGTAAAGCTGGGAAAAGACACTATAGTGTTTCTTTTGGGGTGTTTTTGTGAGAAGCAATTGTCATCTCTAAGTTCAGAAAAATAATTTCTGTGCCTTAGGTCACACAATTTCAAATGACAAAACATTTATTTCCAAATTGTTACCTATCACACCTGACTTAACAGCACACTCACAGGCACAAGCATGTTTGTTTTTCTAAAACCATTCTATATATTAAATTAGCTTGTTTGGTGACATTCTGGTGGTGATCCCAAGTAAAGGCACAATCTTTGAGCAGATTACCAGCTCACAGCTAACACCGGTCATGCTGGGCAAATGCATGTTACTCCTGACACGTGAAGGCCTAGAACTAACTGTAACACTGAAGGAGAGCAGCGGGGATTATTCAGTTCTGAAAGAGGGCTAGTCTCCTACTTTTCCTGCTATGTTACACTACAGAATACAGGAGGAAAGAATCATCACTCAGCATCTTTAATCCTGTTGTTCAAAACATTAAGAAGTACAAAAGGCTCAGCTACCTTTAGGTAGCTCTCTACCATTAGGAGAGAAGACTGACTGCCATCCATTTGAAGACAGCCCAAGTGTTGCAAGGCCAATGCAGAAATAGGGCACTAACACTGATGTTGATACTTGGCACTGGTTTAGAACTGTTTGAAAATAAGCAGTGTTTTGGGGAGGTATATAATATTAAACCGGACATCTGCTCTTAAACCACAAGAATTCATGTGCTTTGCTTTTTGATTTCCAACTTCACTTTTTCAGGAGGTCAAACTCCAAATTCAATCTGATACTAACCCTCTTGCTGTTTTCTATGAAAAGCTCAAGACAGAGATCCAAGAAAAGCATAAGCAAAGCTCTCTCTTGGCATGTAGAAGAAATTCCCAGGAGCAGCTACGATTGTTTCGCTGGTCGCTTGGCTCTGCTTCTGGGACAGTCCCGCTCCATTGCGGCTTTCAGCGGCGAGACCTGGCTGGCTGGCACGGCCGGAGGCAGCCCTCGCTTGCTGGCCACACTCCGCAGCACCTCTGCCAGCCTCCCGTGGCCTCCTCCCTGCCTGCATCTGCTGAACGCAACTTGGCCCCGTCAGGTTCGGGCTCAGCGAAGCATCCTCTCTTACTGCTGTGTCTCCCAAGCCATGTTGTGCCCTCAACCTTTCCTCCTCCCTTGTGGTTACAAGGGATGATGATCTCGAAGTGGCATTGTGTGGGAGAAAAACCAGATAGGAAACCATTCTTCTCGAAAGACTTGCTCAGCGAAAACTTACACAGCTTGTTCAGCAAGCTCATGGGGAACTTCCTTCCACAACACCTTTGCAGGTCTGCTGGTGACAAAGTCTGCTAGGGCCCAGGAGCTCTCCTCTCTGGCTCCCACACAAGCTGCTTGATCAAGACTGTGTCATGAGGAAACTATTATCTTCAGTTGTTTATAATATCAAGCCTCGCAGCGCCCGCATTTTGTAAAGGGACAAGTATCCAGCTCAGGCACACAGAGTTTAACCCTTGGGCAAAGTATGTAGAGTGAACAAACATGGCTAAAATGCCACATAAAGTTCAGACTCTTTCCTGAAATCAGAAAACAACTCCATTCTCTCCCCTCCCACAGGCCAGAAGAGGTTATTCTCGCATCACGGTCCTGTACAACAGGTTAGGAAATTTTACCCCTTAATTACTGCCCAGCTCTCCCACCCATAGAGTGTTTACAGACTGACTGCTTTCTGCGAGAGCTGCCATTTCCGAAGGCAGAAGCAAAGCAGTTGATACTGCCCAAAACAGCTCAAGTCCATTTTGACAAAACTGTTACAGACAGTTTTATTTCAAAACTTAAGTGCCATGATGAGGTTGTAAAAAACTGACTTATTTTTGGATCACTGAGTATTACATCTGTAGCATTCGCCAAACAAATCAGCAGAACGTTTTCATTTTTTTTCAGAGAAGACGTATCTGAGTCCTTGCCACAAGAATTGTTTTTGTCCTACGTTTTTGATAATCTCCCAGAACATTTTTCTCCTCCCTTAATTAAAAAATGTGTTTTTTTCCATAGCTTCTACACAAACAGCATAGAAAAGCCAAAATGTTTCTCCTAATGTAACTTTCAACGAAGAACTTGCTACTGATACTGACCTTGTTACAGCCAGATTCTCCACAACAGATTTTTCTCTTCACATATCTTATGCTTGTCCCCAGTTCTCCACATAATCACACTATCATTGCTATTTCCAATCCAAATTTATCTGACTGCAGCTTCCAGCTATGGCTTCCTGTTATGACTTTCTCACGTACTGTAATTTCCATGGTATTTTCTCCCTGCAAAGGTACTTGACCGCTGTGATCAAGTTATGTCCCAGTCTTCTTTACACTAAACCAATACCAAGTTTCACACTGCAAGGTATTTTCTCCAGCCCGTATTTCATTTTTGCCTTCTTTTATTTTCTGTACTCTCTCCAATTTGTTTCTTCCTCCTAAAGAATGTGGCTGTTCAAAACCACACTATGCATGGAGATAAATATCATCACACTGTTCTTCTGTTCATATGTATCAGGAGCAAATCATTCTTTTTTACCACAGCATCAGTCTGAAAGGCATGCTGATGCATAGGAAAAAGAAAATTATATATAATCCAAGTTTAGACTTGAATATTGACCTACACAATTGAGTAATTTCATGTATTTAAGTGTTTGTAAGGATTCTAAATCTGGATGGCACAAACATTATAGTAACGATGTAGTGACTGCTGCTTAGGCCAAAATTAACAGACATTTAAATATATAAGATGTCGGTCTATCTCTGCAAGACTGAGAGGGATTTTTCAGATTTTAACCATCAAAACAAATTTTACTCCTTAAATGACTATACTTGATACCTGCAACACTAATAGCCAAGAAGAGCTGAACAGAATAACACTGTTTATTAAACAGAGTTTACAAGTATTACTTATCCAACTCATCTTCAGGACTAGTCTTTAAAAATCCTGCCTTTGACCTATGGATTGGGATGAACTTCCATTTGGTCACAGACACACTGCTTCACGTCAAATATTTTACTCAAACAGACAGTATGTACTGACTGATTCTAAATAGACACCAGCAACAGATCTCTGTAGCAAGTTAGCAACAGCTATAAAACTGCTATTTTCTCAATAGCCGTTGAACTATACCTCATGTTGGTCACTGTCACTAAATATTTCTGAAGCAAAATACCACACTTATATTAAAAAAATTAAGTCTACAGAAGCAGAAGTCAAAGTGTGACTTCTAACGAAATCTGTTATCATTGCTCATTATACAGGCATCATGTTTTGTACGAAAAACACTGTTTTCCAGAAGAACTGGGTATGTCTTCTCCCCACATATATATATATTTCTGCAGAACTTATCTCCACGATTTTTGTAAAGTCTCTTTCTTGTGGAGAAAATATTTGACTGAACATAGCCAAAAAGGCTACAATATCTTAAACCCCAAAGAACTTTCTTTGTTGTATTTTTTTTTTGAGCATTCTGTAGATTCCCCCCCCCCCC
>Ga0065711_1005381_pt1 | contig 22410 bp, 19 predicted proteins | sample Hoacrofraction12_FD_59098 | JGI IMG/M metagenome (GOLD analysis project Ga0065711, IMG submission 59098) | Hoatzin crop microbial communities from Cojedes, Venezuela - Epithelial fraction 12 v2 (version 2) | ecosystem: Host-associated > Birds > Digestive system > Esophagus > Crop | place... | reverse complement strand
CTCGCCTCGCCTCGCCTCGCCTCGCCTCGCCTCGCCTCTCCTCTCCTCTCCTCTCCTCTCCCTCTTTTTAGCTGTTGCTCTGGGCCATCCATCAACCATCACTCAAGTCAGTCACAGTCAAGACCAGACCTGCTGCTCCCACCATCAGTAGAAAAAAGTTCACTAAGCTCTCCAGATCCTTTGGGTCTTTGAGGGGAGCAGGGTGAGAACTCAATGCCAACGAAACCTTTATTTTACTCCGAAAAGAGAGGCAGCTGCCTAAGTTACTGCCAATTTCCATAAAGCCATAAATGTCTGGCAGTATCGGTAAGATAAGATTCAGTCCACGGCTCCTCATTATTCAGAGGGAAGGGAGGATATGGAGACACCAGAGTAATCTGGAGCAGACAATGAAAGTTGTCGAGGCTTCTCTGATTAAAACAGCAAATCCTACAACCCCAACCCTAATCCCCCCCCTGTGGAAAGGGGAGATTAGTCTGGGTCCCAGAAAAATATAACTCTATCTTTTCCTTAAGTTGCGCGTTAAAATTCATCCTCCTCCCAGGAGTCGGCATGCATGGATATTGCTTTTTCTCTCCCTCTAATTAGTAAAGTATAAGAAAGTAAACACTGCTGATTGCACAGTAACTGGCACAGCAGAGCGCGCTGCCTCTGTGCTCTCTGATTGCTTTATTAGCACGCTAAGCCTGCCTACACAGCCAGGGAGACTGAGCGACGGGGACCTTTTCCAGCCCTTGGGGGTTATGTGGTGTTTTGCAAAATGCTGAAGAAATCCGTCAACTTCTCCTCCCATTTGCGCTGGTGTGAATCTGCAGCAAGCAGGCGTGCGGCCGGGCAGAGCGCTGGCGCGCTGGAGGTCTGCCTCCTCGGGTCTCACAAGCTCCTCTGGTCATCACGAACTGTTCTTTTAACGGGATTATTTTCTGTGTGATCTGCACGCACCAGGGGCAATCCTGATCTCTCTGAGGCTCCTGATCCACCCAAACCTCCACAACCCTAATGTCACCATGAAGACAGCTTCCTGGGCCATCACCGGAGGGAAGCATTTATGTGTTTTGAACTAAGGAGCTCACACCCCACAGCAAAGGGCCTGCAATGGCTGATGTCCTCCAGGGATGGGGGACAGAGGCAGCGGCCAGTGGCAGAGGTGTTCGGATGATGCTTAACATTGGAACATGGTGAAACACTCTCCCCTCTTGCATCCTCCCGCTGTCCTCCACTCCATTAAGCCCCCGGTGGGTTTTTTCCTGGCTGACATCCTAGCCAAGGTAGAGGCAGGAGTGCAAGGCTTCTTTACACAATTTTCCTCCGTATGGGGCTGCTGGTTTTCAGCAGGAAAAGACCATTTATGGAGGACAGATGGAGAAGAGAAACTCTCCTGGAGAAGTGCAGCCACCACGCGGCAGGGGACCCACTGCAGAAACCCATGCCACCGGAGGAGTCAGCAAGCCCCGCTGAGGGGCACCAGGACGAGCCTCTGCCTGCAGAATGATCCTTCTCAAAGCCCAGAGAAGATGACAAAGCAGCAGCCAGCATTAGTACGACACTTTTCTTTTGCAGCCGGGCTCTGACTGTGCTTGGATGGAGACAATAATAACTCGGTGTCAGTTTGTTTCCAAACCAAACATGAATGAGACCTTTGAGATCAACTGGAAACCCTGCTGATGTCTTTCAAGCACATCCATGGGAGGAATGCAAAGCATTAGCCGTAATATTTACTTTGCATGGTATAACTATGTTTCGAGAAGGTGGGCAGTGCTCATTAGCAGCACAAATGTACCAACCTGTGTTTTCCAGCTATTAATATGGTGGCTAGTGTTAATGGAAATATAATAGAATGAGATGCTTTTAAAAGTACAGGATTTAGCAGAGTCAGGAAAAAAAAATTAATGAAATTTTAATGAGAAAATCATCTTGCAGTAATTTTACAAGTAATGATAATTTTCTTGATTTGACTAGCCTGAAGATCTCTGTCTTTGGTGGGATGCACTTGCAAGGTGTGTACATAAAGACAGTGAACGATGCATTACAGGCCACAGCTGTGACTGTCCTGGAAAAGAAACGTGGTTCGGGGTTTTGCTGTCTGCCTCAATGAGAGGCTAGAGCCTGACCACCTCCTTTCTGCTGAAGAGTGGAGAAGGCTCTTGGACGTGCTTTGGCCACTGGTTGCTAGTCACTCATCTTATCACATCTCAGCTTACTTGATCCTTCCTGGAAGTCACCTATCCTCCTCCTCTGGAGCTGGAGCTGAGGCTCTTGACATAGTGCACCTTGTCCTCCAGGAGCACATGCACCCAATTAGGCATTCAGTATAGATCCAGTAATACATGGGAACTCATTACTCCGCATACACGTATTCATGCACACCTTTTAGAGGTTCCCTCTTTGCTAGGAAGTGAGTGATGTTCTCACTCACCTCTGTGGCATACTGACATGAGGGTACCATTACAGCTTTCCATCAGTGAAGCAGATCTGGAGGGATGGGATCTTGCTAATCGGGCAAGAATGGCCAAGGATTTGTCTCACCTAGCTTGGGGTGCCAACAGAACAGTTGCCTCCACCTGAACAGCCCACTGTTGGTTCCCATCCCTGTCTGTGGGAAGAAATGGGCACATTTAACATCAAATCCATCTGACATCTTTTGGACCTCTGCTCTAGAAGAGGTCTCACACCTTGAAGGGACTTATCTGCCTTAACTGAGAATAATGGTGAACAAACACATCTGAGCTGGAGATTTACCATTCAAACACGTCATATGAATCCAGACAGACAAGGTCAGTCCTCCAAAGATCCATCCCTCCTTAGCTGAATTTGCTGTGTATATCTGCATCACTCTCTTCCACCGATGTCATCAGAAATTCCCAGGAGCCTGAGGAAAGAGCAAGACACCTGCAGTTTCAGGGGTGGATTTCCATATTGCAGTTCCAGCTTAGATAGCTTGAGCCAGCCTTATCACACCTCAGTGGTAGAGAGGACACTCAGGCAAGGAAGATTTCTCCCTTGTCCAATGAAGAGAGCATCACTGTAGTCCTCTGCTTGGACCACATCTCCCTAACCCTGAACGTTTGAGAAGCTGTATCTGAGCAGTAGGGTTAAATCTGTATGCATCTTAAAGGACACAGCCTCAAAGAGACATGTCTTGCTGTCCCTGGAGTCCAACATTTAGAACATCGTCTCACCCTCACCCAGTTCTGCAGCTGTTATGAAGAGATAACTTCTGCCACTCTCTGTAAGGCGAGTGGCCTCTGGTCCCCCATAAAGGGCTGGGTCATGGTAGCAAGCCAAGAGAGAAATCCTCTGTGACAAAGACTTTCTCCTGGCTTAAAGCTCCTGGTGCCAGCCACTGCTGGTACAAAATTCATAATCTTTTTGGGCCAGAAAGGAACTAATTGTCTAGTCTGAGCTCCTTGGTGGAATTAAGGGCCATTTGATTTCTCTCAGTACCCTCACACTGAGCTCAAAACTCCCTGCTGAGCTATGGCATGCATTTTAGGAGGGCATCCAACTGCCTTCTGAGGTCACTAGTGAGAAAACAAGATGTCAGAGTATCCAGAAGGGGTGTTGCTTATGGTGCCCTCTTTTTTAGTACTGGTCACGCTTTGCAGAAAAAGTAAACTTTAGCCCTGTCAGAATGAAATGATTTGTTAATGTTCTGTTCAGCACTCTGTCCCCACTGTTACTGCTCGCTCGGACACGTGATGTGTGAGCCCCCAACATGGGCTGCATGCTTCGGCAGGTCAAAGTCCAGGAAATATGCTATTACCTGAGATTTTTTTTTTTCATTCTGGATTTAAAAAGGTTGAAATGAAAACTGGAAGCCAAACCTTCATGCCTGAACGGCAGTGACTGTAATACAGTGAGGTAGCTTGACCACTTTGAAACTGTATTACCCATGAAATCAAGTGGACACCTCTAACGTTCGGAAGTCACTGGAGCAGCTCTCCATCATTTTCTTTTCCCCAGTAGATGTATTCTGTGATTTGCTTTTGTTTGTTTTCTTTCCAGCATGGTATGAAATTTAAAATAAAAGTTCTACTATGAGGGGAAAGGAGTGCAAGGGATGTTATAATTTATCTAAGCTGCTCAATCAGAAAGGAAAAACTCAGAGAAGATACTCTTTGTCACCTGCCCTTTAAACTAGAGTATATCATTCTGCCAGGTGTACCGTGTTGTAAGGAACCTTTAGTGCCATTTGCAATATTGCTTCAAGCTTGGTTGCTCGCAGCTTAATTTCTCCAACGGTTTCTACCTAAAAGCAAATTGCACTTTAGGAAATAACACCACAAACACGGATCACACAGAAACGCTTTTCAGCATCAGCAGTAACATCAGTTCCATATGGAAACTGTGGGGTTGTGCAGAGGTAAGAGGGGTCAAGCAATGTGTGTCACTGACTCACGACCATTTTCTGACTATCTCTCCTGCGAGTTTTATTTTAGTGAAATGCAATCCCATGGGGTTTCATTTTAGCCATTGTCACAGACAACACAAAAACAGGTTAGTCACTTTTCTTTTTTCTTTCATTTCACCAGCTGAACTTTCTGTGGACTGAAGTTGTTTGCTTTAGGTCCTAATAATGCAGAGTATTTAAACATGCATTTAATACTCAATGTGTTATTAGTAGAACAGTTGGTAAACATTTTCAGGATGGAAAAATGTGTCTGTGCTAAAGCCATCTCTTCCTTCCTACAGCTAAAAGTAAAAAATGGTAGTGTGGAACCTCTTCAATTTTTTGCTGTCATGCAGAAACCTGGACATTGCAGCAGCTGATCTTGTAGCACAAGGAATCAGAGAACTCTTACACAGCTTCATAGTTTAGAATGTAGATATTACATCTAAGACCATTACTGTGTCTTCCTTCATAGCCAAAGAAATAAGGACTAGTGGGGTGCTGCCGCTGGTCCCCTGTGCAGGCAGTTATGAGAGGAGATCCCCTGTGCCCATGCTGGAGACCTTCTCAGCGGTCAGGATGGGTCTCCACAGCCTTCCTCCAGGGTAAGCCCACTTTTTCCTTAAAACTTAGAAACCCCACGTTTTCAGCTTTGAGCTCAAGCCACTGATTTCTTTCTTCAGTGAAAAAATGAGGCTGGTTGCTGATAATGGCAGCATTTCTTCTTTCAAAATCCATTTGTGAGAGGCAGGTAGCACTACCAAGCTGTTCAGTTTATGGGATTTATTTGTGTTTTCAGCACACTCTGAAGCTTCAAAGTGCCATGTAAGTATTACTGGGACAGTGTTTTCAAGACTGTCCGTCACCAGCCTTGTTGCTGCACACTTGAGCATATTGCTATCCATCGTAAACATCCACAAAACCTGTCTAGTGAGAGACCATCATTTGTTTATTCCTGGACACCTTTAAAGAATCTGGAAATTAATTATAATGAATTCCATATATATATGGTTTTGTGTGTGCATATGTCTGTGCATGTATGCATGTGTGTATGTGGTTTATGTATATTTTGTGTACATATATATATACAGAATAATGTGGAATTGTATTGGAAACAGATGATCCAGAAAAAGAATTAAATAGGCACTAACTGTGCCTCTTCACCTTCATTTTACCTCCGATACATATATTTGCATGATCATCTTCTTTTCGCTGTCGCTGCCTGTGTTAGTGACACCTCAGCCTGTTGCTACACAGATATGGGATGGCGAAGACACAGTACTGAGGAAGCGAGAGGGCTCCTGCCTCCCCCAGTGATGAGGACATTTCCAACCATAGTGTTTCCTGGCGTATTTAGTGGGTGCACATACTGGTTAGCTTAATAGCAGGGGAGCCGGAGGCCAGGAAGAAAGGAAAGCCATAGCTATATAAGAACAATCCGCCAGTAAAAAAGGACATCCCGGAGTGATGCTCAGGCTCTGGGCAAGGCTGCAGTGGTGATGCAGCCCAAGTGCCAAGACTCATTTCTCCAAGGCTGGGTGCAGTAGGTGGTTAAGTCACTGTCTGCACATCAAGTAGCAGTTGTCAAGGAGCCGGGCCCAATTCCAGGACATGTCAAGCCCTAAGGTAAGATTGGCAGGTCTTCGGGCTGGTTTGCACGTGTTTAAATCCCTTTCCTGGAGACTCTGTGACAGGGGATCTTATTTATTAAACCACTGTAAAAACAAATTACCAGGCAGCTGCCTTTTGGTCTCTGCCTTCACGCCATCTCTCCCAGAGCAAGGGGGTGCTGCCTGCCCCTCTGTCATAGCTGTCGGGCTGGAAGCAAGTCCTGGGAAAGGCTCATGGCTCCCTCCGTGCCCCTCTCTCTTCCTTTACCTCCTTTCTCTATTGAAAACTGTGTGTTCCCCTCCAGAAAAAAAAGAGGAGCAGCATAGAGTTATTACAGGGTGCTCTTATGGTGGGAGGCTCAGGGGTGTCAAAGGAGGGAGTGGATGAGGTAAAGGATTGAGGACTGATGGTTGACTTCCCAAGAGGCTGCAAACCTTGGGAAAGGGGCTTGTTACCAGGTCTTTCGCCTAAACCTACCCTCCCTCACACACCCTGCAAACTGCTTCTAACAGGGCCAGAACTAATGTGCCTTTTGCCTTCAAGAGTAAAGACTCCTGGCAATCCATATGGGATCTCGGTATGCCAACTTTTCTAATGTGACATCTCCCTTTTAATGGAGAATTCATCTGGATACAGACAACCACAAAGGACTTCAGCTGTCCTGGCTCTTCTAAACATCTCTTCAGAGAAATAAGTACAGCTCCACATCTGAGCAAGTCTGTCCTGCTGAGACCTAAGAAAGAGGTTTAAAAGGAGAAAGTATGTCTTACGAGAGTAGCACAGCCCTCAACCCATAGGCGCTTCTGAACCACAGCTACGTCAAGTCCCACCATGTTGGAGCAACAGCCATGTGGCTGCACTCACCCTACAGATTTGCCCCAAGTTCCAGTGGTAAAAATCTTTAAGCTAACTTATTCAGAGGAAACGTTTCATATAGGGCAAGGCCTGGCCCTCCCTTCTGCCTGATGATATTTTTCACCTGTAAAAATTGCACCTCCATGTTTGCATTTGCAAAATATTTTCCTGTGTACTTGCATCACTCTCCACTCCCCTTTACCCCAGCAAATAGCTGGAGGTGGCACCAGTTTTATCTGAGCCTGCTTTTTAATCCCAGGTGGAAAGAGTCCATGCAAATTGCAAGGCTGACCTTCTGAAAATGAGGCCTTGAATTACTCCTCTCTTGTATTTAACTTCAGATTTACCATATGGTGGGAAGATAAATTAGATAGGTTAATTAGGGAGCCCTGGAATTCTGTTCGTCTTTGTGCTATGCAATCATAGATGCATCTCGCCTTTAGGACCCTGAATATGCTGACATGCAGTCTTTTCTGCATGCCAGCCTCACGGCATCTCCATCACAATAAGGGAGCGGGAGGGGGAGATGGTTGGAATAGCCAAGCAAATCAGGAAAAACAACTAGCTAAACTGAGTGCTTTCTAATCTAATGCATTTAAGTCATACTCAGTAAAGCTTGCCAACAATCCCCGGCCTCTCTGCTGCAAATATCACTGAGGCATCTGATTAGAATAACACGTGTCTTCTAAAAATCCTGTTTTAAAAAGATTTTCATTCTGGATAGGCAACATGTAATGAATTGGAAATGTCTCTTTGCGAGCATGGGCTGAAGGGGGCATTCACCAAGCCCACCCAGCCAGACAGTCTACTACTGTCTGCCTCTGCCACAAGATGCAAAACCCATCAGCTATGGCAAGTTTTTTCTTCCTTGCCAAAAGTAAGTAAGTGAAACAGAAATCGCTCTGACCAGTCCTGCATTCAAGTCTTTTCTGAAACCAGTTTTGGGCTTGAAATTGAAGCCCAGTTTTAGATACTAGCACAAGCAGCCACACATCCAAGGGTCCCCAGAAACCTTCTCCCTCAGAAAAGCATTGATTTCAACATGTGTGTCATGTAACTTACAGTAACTTTTTCCAAGTAAGGCTCTAGCGGTTTAGGAGACAAGAGTGGGCAAAGATTTGATGAGAGATTAGGAATATAGTGAGGAAATCACTAACCATGGTGTCACATCATTAGCAGAGCAAATCTGTGACATGGGGTGTCAAGAGGAGAGAAACACAAATATTTTTTCTAAGACTAATTTAATTTTTGCATCTGAATCCTCTGAAAACCAGACGAGATGAAACCTGTATTATATGTTGTGAAAGAGTACAGATCATGCAACACATGCTTTGTTTATGGCTGTTCATTTGCCTGGAGAACAACTCCACAGACTGTGTGCACCCACGCTCTATCTGTGTTTATTCCCAGGAGCAGTTTGAGCTTTCCACTTACAGAAATAGCTGGTATCCATGCCAGAAAATAGTACTTTCTTGGGCCATCTTGGTCAATCCAATGCTCCAGCTCTAGAGATGTTCTCTAGTAGGATCCCTTGCTGCTTCCCCCCACCACATCTTGGCATAGCACGTCAGCCTGAACAATGTTGTGAGTGAGGTCTGCTTGATCTTCTGAGGAGGGTTACATTTGTTTGTTGTATTTCACATGTGGTGTTAGAGCCAAGAAACCCCCAGGGTCTCTCAGACCACACCTGAGCAAAACTTTGCTTGAGGCAACAACATCCAATGCACTTTCCTCTATTACAGTCCGGCTTCCCCAGGCTGCTGGTATCTTTGCAGCCTGGAAGTATTAGAGGACATGTGATGAAGAAGAGGTTTCTGGCCAAGACATGCTTATAGGAGAGGTGGCAGATGGACCCATTCATATTGGGCTGATGGGGAGGAACATGTGGATATTCAAGGAGGGATCCATAAAGACCTTCATAGCCTCATCCAGCAATGGACACGACAGCAATGCCAAATACAGCAAAGCTCAGGGCCCCTTCCTACCATGTCCTCCTCAGAGGTCACTCTTGCCAGTTCAGAGCTCCAGCTCTGGCCTGGTCGGGTGGGATAACCTCCCTTTTCTAATCTGACAGCACCTGTGACAGCTGGGGACATGGGAGGTGATGAAAGATGCATGGCCCTCTATTCCTTCCCCAACACCCACACCACTGGATAATCCAGTTGAGGGTGAAAACCTAAGGCAGCTGAGAAAATGTACAGTCAAAACAGACTTGCTGCATACTGATGCATGGGGAGAGCCCATAATATCAACCATATTCTTCAGATGTATCTACAGTCCCCGTGACCTCACACTTTCTTTGGAATATTGCACAGGAATGAGGACAGGGCTTGTGATATCCAATACCTGGAGAAACACTGAGCTGCCTTGGGTATGCAAACACATTTACACTGAGCAGTAAACCATTCATGAAACCTGGTGCCAGACTCTGCTTTTATTTGCTCTGGTAAAAAGGTTTCAATGCAGCGTTAGCGCATACTGTTTTTACTGGGAATTGGACTGTTGGCTTTACTGTAGCATACGGTATTTTGCTGTACCAACAACTAGGTATTTACAGACATGCAATTTTGTGCCTAAGGCTAGCTTCCACCAAGCAGTAAGGGTTTGCACTTATGATGCAGATTTCCTATAAACAAGAAGCTTAGGTGGAATAGCAGAGCACTGGAAGGTTGCATTCAAGTCTGCTAGTCCCTTGAAGAATTGTAATTTCTGCTGGTTTGTTCTGCTCGGACGCCTACAGCAGGGCACTACCTCTAACTTTTCCCTACAGTGTGTCCCATAGGAAATAGCTTTCCCATTCTCTTTATGGAATTAAATTAGCACTGTTACTATTCCTCCTTCAGGATGTTAAAGAATATGTAAGGAACCTGTTTCTGATCTCCATCTGACAGAGACACACGGTTTTATACTTCCAACATAAGTGAACTGTGCTCCTATCCCCTACCTGCTTCTTTGTCGAGTGCTCTTTTGCTGTGCCCATGAAATCTCTGATTATTTAAAATAATTAAAACCAGCTATGGGTTATGAGCACTTGAACCTTTTTTGTAATCTTTGAAGAGTAATTTAGAAAACCTGACAGGGTTCATAATTCTGTTCCTGATCAGTATAATCTTTTACATGGTTGGCAGTGGAGTACCAACTAGACCAAGGGAAGATGACTACTCAAAAGAAAGCTGTTGCAATAAAAAAAATATTAAACTAAAGGCTTGAACGTCATTTAGTAATGAGCTTTTTCAGCTGAAATGTTTTTGTATTTTAAGTGAATTAATGAGCTATAACTATTAGTGATCTCAGAGACGGTGATCAGAGAAAGCAGTTTGCACGATGCAAACAGTACAGCACAAATGGAAGTACTGTCTGTCTCAATCAGACAAGGTTCCTTTTGTTATAATTAAATGTTATCACCTTCCTTGCTCCTTAAAATGTGCTTCGCACTTTATACTTTGATGTCCTCATGCCACCACCCCGTCACTATTTATGGTACAGTCACATCTGCCATGACAATGGAGGTTTTGAAAATGTTTTACCTGACTTTTAACAGATGGATGTTAATGGGATATTTATTTACAGAATAAAATTAAATTGAAGCCGAATCTTAATGCATAATTTACATAATCAGCTTTGTTCTGAGCTGGTGAGCTGTTTTTCCCAGCACTTGGGACCCTTCTGTCACAGCTGCATCAAAGAAACAGCCACAGAGAATGGAGATTAAACAATTTCCTAGAGCTAGAAGTCTTGATGAGAATCTATTATTCCACATTAGAATCTCATAATTTCTTCAGACACTGCCATAGGATCAAAGATGTATGTCAGAGCTTTGGCATAGCCCACGTTCAAAAGGAAGATGTTCAATCTGCATTTAGAAAACATTTCTGCCAATTGTATTTTTCTGAAAGATTGAAAGTTCTGTGATTTTACCTTTTGTGCCCAAAACAAAATAAAACCCCTTTAACCTAAAGGCATAGAAAGGCTGAAAAGCTAAAATGTATATATTTACAATGAGTTTGGTGAGATTTGGTTGTATTGTTTGGGATCATAGAATCATAGAATCATTGAGGTTGGAAAAGTCCTCTAAGATCATCAAGTCCAACCATCACCCCAACACCACCATGCCTGCTAAACCATATCCCGAAGTGCCACATCTACACATTTTTTGAACACCTCCAGGGACGGTGACTCAATCACCTCCCTGGGCAGCCTGTTCCAATGTTTGACCACTTTTTCAGTAAAGAAATTTTTCCTAATATCCAACCAAAACCTGCCCTCATGCAACTTGAGGCCATTTCCTCTTGTCCTAAAGGAGGATCTAGCTATGATCCTCCATGCTGAGGATCCATGCTCCTCCATGCTCCAGCTCAGCTGCAGTTTTGCCAGGGACTTCAAGGAGTGCAGGACTGAATCCTCAGATGCAATGCTGGTGGCTAAATCCCTAACTCTGAGGCTGTGTGAATGTCTGTGAGCCACCAGGATCAGGTTGGGGAGCTGATCTTGGGTTCAGAAATGAGCTTTTGGGTTTTGCCAATAAGGAAAGCAAGACAAGTGACCAAGTCACTTATGGCTCCCCCACCTCCCTTTCCTGTGGTATCCTTTGGGGTTCTGCCTGGCAAATGCATTAAGAGATGCGACCATCGCTCAGGCCTGGACTTTTCTCACCTAACCTTGGCCCCTCCAAGCTCTCTGCAGCCAGTGGGGAAAGACCTGCACCCCTGGAGAGGGTCTTTCTGGCAAGCCTGCCTTCCTCCATCCGTTGCAGAAGCCACGTCAGGTGACCATGGATCTCGATTACTGCTTTAATTTAAGTGCTTCTGTCTAGGTGGGATGAATACCACTTTGGAAAATGTGATAGTGTTTTAAAGCTCTCTGCTTTAAGGCAGGGCAATGGCCTCCATAGGAAACAATTTCTTCATGCACCTTACCTGAAGAGTTGCTCCCCTACTTTTTTGCACCTCACTGCATCAATATTGTGAGTAGTCTGCGTTCAAATCTGAATGTCAAAAAAAGATGACTTAGTACTGTTCCAGCACAAAGGTTGAATGAATGTCTTCCACCATATCCCGCATTTAAAAGTACACTTATGGCTAATTCTGTGCTGAACTGGAACTGACACTGGGAGGACCAGACTGGGCTGCTGAGAACCCCAAGAAACAGCCTGCACTGCCACAGAAAATGAGGTCTGGCCAGTGCCACATCCACTGAAGCACATCCCCAACTTCATGAAAGCACAGGTAAAACTCTGGGAAAACTGTCTTCAGCAGTTAATAGGAGCAAGCCAGGGCTTAAGAAAGCTCAAAATGCTTTGAAAAAATTCCTAAATTTCAATTTAGGGATGGGAGGATGTGGTTAGGCTGCTAAGACAAGAGAAAAGGGCCAGGGTGGGTGTTATATGAAGACAGTACAAAAAGAGCTATATTAGACTGCCTAATAAGAAACAAGAATAGGAAAGTCAGCATTTGCACAGAGCCCAGCTACAGGCAATAATCCAATTTACAGGGAAGCAAGAGGCTGATGGTGACCTTGACAAAAACTCAGCTTTCCAGAAATAGTACTGACAAATAAGTAGTGCAAAAATGAGGAGCTAATCAGCAACAATAAGAAAGCGAGAGACAGAAAGTTTGTCTCTCTGCAAAAGGTAAATTATGCACCTTAGTAATGACATCCATCCATTTCAAACCAGAATAGCTCTCAGTTTCCAGAGACTTGTAAATCAGTGACCAGGCCAGGAAAAAAAAATTAAGCTTACACCATTTTTTCCCAAACCTACCTAAATGTTACGATAATTAACAAGCTGATCCTGTAAATACCTGCTGCTGCATTTTTCCTCCATTTCTGCTTTAAATAGCCTCAAAAGCTGTGAGCTCAGCCCTCTTCACCAGCACCCACTCTGGATGGAGGCCCATGGGATACTGTGATGGCCCCCTGTGAAGTGATTAATGCCACTGCCTGGGAGCATGGAGCACAGCAGAGAATGGGCAGTGCTCAGGACTGTCACCATGCAGTCCTGTGGCACTCTGCAGGCAACTCAGTCAAATCTCACCATCTGTGCCCTCAGCATTGAGTAACAGATTCAGCTACACTCATGTAGACCAAGCAACACTCATAATCACCTGCTTTTCTCCCATCATCCAGAAGTGATCCTCCCCCACTGTCACCGTCTCTGTCCAGTTTGTAAGCAAATAAGCACAGATTGGAGATTTGGTACCTTCTGGGATTATAAGAGTTTGCTTATAACCCAATCCTCTGCAAGGCTAGGCACTGAGCAGTCATTATGGGCACTGCTATCTAGCACTTGACAGGCTTGAGGAACCTTTAAGGCATGAGTCAATTCAACTTCTCTGTGAGAGATGCCAAAAAACATACACCAGGTATAGACTTTTTATAACCAGGAAGATCAAAGATCCAAAGCACTGATCAAAGCTTGAAGGGCTCACAAAACTCATTTCCCTCCAGGAACATCGTTAGCATTCGGGAGAAGTATCATGTTCCCCTGAGGATCCTACATGTGTTCCTGACAGCTAAGCTCTGCCCAGACTAACTCCATTTTATTCACAAAGTAATAATTTCCCCACACAATGGAGACATCTCAGTCAGCTGCCTAATGAAGGCATCTCACAGAAAGCTAAGCCAGGGACTGGGACCAGCAGCACACTGTCTCGAGCTTGTGCCACTTCACCACCTGGTGAAGCACCTCCTCTGCTCAGGACTGCCAAGGTCCTCACTCAGAGGGCAGGATACGTCCCCTCTAACTCAGAGAGTTCCAAACTGGACATCTAAGTTGGAGATAATTGCTCCCAAAGCAATTATAGAAGCAACAGAGAGAAGCAGGTGACTCCAGCTGGTGACTCAGCCCATGCTAAAACTTTTGTCTAAGAGAGGTCACATAAATCACAGCCTTTCTGCCCATTTCTCCCTACAGACTAGAAAGGAAGCCCGGGGTGACTAGCTGAGATATGGATGTGTTGTCCTGGATGGACACCTGATGTTAGGTGAGATGACTCCTCCCAAGCACCTGGCTGAAAGCCGTGAGTCCATGTGTCTTTCCTGCCCATGTACAGGGACATGGTAGGAGTCAGTGCCCTGGCCACTGGCATAAGAGTGTTTTTTTTATTATAACAGGACACAAATCACTTTGATAAAATACAAACACACCACCAAAGTTTGTCACTACCTCTACTTCCCTCCAGAGCTTGGCATTAGGGTCTTCATAGACCCTCTCCTGCCTCTTAACAAATATTATGCTAAAACACAATGAGGGAGACAGCTAGGAGAAAAGGAGTGCGTCTGAGAAAAGGAGTGTGTCTGAAGGCACAGAAGCATGAATGTGTTGCCCAGCATGGAGCTGAGGTAATTATCTAAATATAGTTGTAATCCTGTCACTAAGCAGGAGCAACTTGCTGTCTGCACATCCTCCTATTCACGGACATTGCTCCTTTTTTTCTTTCCTGGTCCTTACACATTCAGCTTTCCCTGCACCACTGAGAGCCAGTCCTTCAACTTCAACCATGAGAGGAGATTTGCCTCAGCATCCTGAAGCCCGAACAGAACAGAACAGCAGAAGAGAATACCCCCTACTTTAGGCCTCTGAAGTAAATAGTCATTGCTGGTATTTGGCCTGTTGAGTGAGATACAAGGTGAAAGACAATTCATCCTTTAGGTAATTCAGTGCCAAATCACTTAAAGACCTATAAACTAGAGTGACAACCTGCTTCTTAAGTCTTGTTGCAAGAGATAAACCTCACCATAACCTTCCCTTTGCTTTACAATAACGGTCCTACACTTGCTCTGCGGAAGTCTCCTTGTACCTGTCTTGCTAGATTACCTAAAGATGTCTGTACTCTGCCTGAAAGACTGTGACAAATTGCACTGCACCAGGGACGTCCAAGACAGAGGAAAATGCATTTCCAGACACTCTAGCCACACAATTGAGACTAGACCCAATTTTTAAACATGAGCATATCAACAGGCTCTCCATCTCCTGTGCCAGCAGATTGCTTGAGACGGGCATGTCCATTCACAATATGAGCAGATATGCATCCAAATACCAGATTAAGCTGTGGAACAGCCACCAGAATGTTGCTTTTGGCAACCTATTTGCTTGCTGTGGAGCAGCTAAAAACCTGCCTTATCTGACCATTCAAGAAATAAAGAGGGACCTCACTGCTCTGTGCAGGAGATGTGACCCTGCTGCCTGTTTCATTCCCTCCTGTGGCCCCACCATCATGTCTGGGAGGAGGGATCTTCCTTTATTTGTCAGCACTTTGTAGCAGAGGGCTGTGAGTATGTGCTTGGACTGCGAGCTAGGACCCACGTTTCTCACTGTAGTCTTCTTGCCTGCCCGTCCCAGGCTACGATTGCATGCGACAGTTCAGTGATGGTGCAGAAACAGGCATTTCTCCCAGAAAATTATTCCCCCACAGCCTGAGCGCCCACATGAGTGTGACAACTCTTTCCTTTCTCTTTGCCCCTGTCGCAGGCGAGGACATACCCCTGACCTCCGTTCATTTTCTCTTGGGCCATATCCCTGAGGCAGGACCCAAATTCTTGAGCTGCCAGACAACAGCACAGTTCTGCTGAAAGCAGCTTGACGGTGAACTGCAGATGTCCCATCAGCTGGTCTGTATGCAAGACAATATGGTGGCTGCTAAGCTGTGTGAGATGCAAAAGCAAAGCTGAAGAAAGCACATGGCGAGGGGACTGCTGAGTTGATATCCATTATCAACAGTTTAAAATAAAGGAGGGAAATCATCAGACATTCAAACAAAACAGCTCTGAAAAGACAAGGTGTAGAAATTCTAAGAGAAGCAGCAGCAGGACCAAGGTGCAGAGCAGGTCAGTCCCTCCCCACCTGCCTGCAGTGGTCTGGCCAAAGGGGACCCACTGGGTGATGGAGCAGGGCTGGTGAGGGTATTTGGGCTTAGCCTCGCAGTGTGCTCAACCCAGCCCAGTCCTCAGCATGTGACAGTAAATTATTGCGGTACATGTGGTCCTGCTTTCAAGTCTCAAAGTCCAGCGGAAGATTTCAGAAAGAGAGCTCAGACTCACAAAGCTGCTCACGCAATTTTGATGCACTGGGGAAGGGCACTGCCCTTTCCCTTGCCCTGTGACACCAGAAATATCGATGTTCCTCCAGGCTAGAATGCTGTTAGCTCCATAACTACATGTGATTGTTTGCAGACAAAGACACAATTAATTCCTGGTCACAAAGAAGAGCTGGTCCAAAAAGACCACCAAAGTCTACAGGAATTTTGCATTTAGTAGTGAGCTATAAATAAGACATTAAGCAGTCCTTCCTGTACACACTGCATCCTAAAAGTGCCATTTATCAGCAAATGATAATCTCACTTGAAATCAGTAGGACTATTCAATTACACCAAAATGAGGCCATTTGAAAAGAATTAGGCCTAATTAAGGTACAAAACAATGAAGATAATTTACAGATAATGAAGGCAGAAGGGGAGGTGCTGTTCCAGTGGGCGGTGTTTGCTTTATGGTCTGGTTATACTCTGAGGCAAGAGATGGATTCTCTTTGGGTGAAGAGCTTTAAATAACGGAAAGAGACAACAACTTGGGACTGAGAAAAGGAAACAGCAAGAATATATATATATATGGCATACTCAGTATGTTTTTCTGTGTGCCACTGTCTTTCATGGGCCTGCCTCCTCTGGGAATCTACATTTTCCATGATCCACTGCTTACCCTGTATGAGAGAGGGAAGGCTGGTGTGTGGCAGAAGACACAGTTCAGCCATTTAACTTGGCCAGCCATACGAAAGAAAGGGACCACCAGGGATCCATAATCAGCTCACAGCTGGGATCCTCATTTTCAGGAAAGGCCCATCGCTCTGAAAAGTACGGCCAACATAAGGTACCTCAAATTAAGTGTGAAAAGAATGACTAGCTTTTTGAAAATATAGGCCTTACTATCAGAAACTATGAAAAAAAATGCTGAAAAACCTGTTTTCCCGACACTAGACAAATTCATGACCATCACCCGGTCTGTGTAATCAGAAAGTGAAACACATCTAAGCAATGTACGAAAATTTCAGAATAACACAATATTCCCCAGATGTCTTCAGGCTCGACTGGGATTTTTATTAGGTTCCCTCAAACAAGGACAGAAGCTTTCCAGGAAGTTGAGCTAGCAGGTCTTAGCAACAAGCTTCACAGCTCTCCAAGCTGATGCTCAGTTGCCAGCTTCTGTCCTACTTCTTCATACATTGGAGAAGTGATGGCAGTGAGCTCCTTTTCCAGCATTTCCATCTGAGCCGTAATGTCTGACACAATGTTTTTCACAGCATTGAGCTGCAGCTTCGGTCTATTGGAATCTTCTTGGAAGGATCTGTTTACACCGTAGAGAATGTGAGCGCCCTGATTCTCCCCAAGGAGATGGTTCACTTTCAGGAAGATGTGGAGGAGCTCATATAAGTCCTGGAGAGCCTGGAGGATTTCATATTCATCCTGTGTGCTTGGGGTAGTCTTGATCTTATTTTGGGTTGAAGTGGTGATGTTCTTATTAGCTTCATCTTCCTGCTGAGGGGCTGGACCAGGGTTACTTTCTTCCACAGATGTGATGGCATCAGTATCCTTCTGAAGATCTGAGCTGGCATCTTTTCTCTCTTCGTGGACTGTGATGGCTTCATGGTCTTTCCAGATGACGGGGACTGATTTATCCTCCTGCTGGAAACCCTCTAAGACTCTAGTCTTTTCCTGGATCACCTGGAGAGCTTTGTTGCCTGGGCTGACCTGAAAGCCTATGTTCCTCTCTTGGAAGAACGGGAATGGCTTATTTTCCTTCTGGAGGCTTTGCTGAGTGGCATCAGTGTAAAAAACCTGGACAGCTTTGTTCTGTGGCTGGAGACATTGTAGAGCCTTGTTTTCTTCCCAGAGCATCCTGTTCTCAATCCGGAGGACATGGTTTTCCTGCCAGAGTGCCCTGTTCTCCTCCAAGATGCTCCACTCATTCTATGTCTTCTTGCTAAAGAGTTTCTGGTGGGAAGAAAAAGGTGGCTGGCAGTAGATCTCATTCACCCATTTGCCATCAATAAACACAAACATCTCATCCCTCAGCTTCATCCGTGGGGCAATATAGCCTACCTCAGGCTCTGTGCACTGCATGCTCTGGTTCGTCAGATTAAAAGTAGACATGGCCTTTCTTCAGTAAATCAGGGAGGGCTGTGCAAAAAGACTTCTTCCACAACTTCTGCAAGAGGCCACTGTCCACCGGCAAGGAGTAGGTGACACTGCAGGGCTGGAGAACCTTGATCAGGACTGAAAGAACAGGGAACACAAATGCACAAAGTTATTGCCGAAATTCAAGGTCAGAATTGAAGTACACTGGGTGACAGGAACAAGCAAAAAAGTCAGATCCCACAATTGACTGTGTTGCTTTTTGACCCTGGAAGTTAGGGAGTACATCAGAAAAATAGTTTATAAAAGCTGAGAAAATTGGCTTTGGTAGATAAAGCAGCTCTATGGTAGCACCTCAAGCTTTGGTATGAAAACCTGGACTCTCCTTTTATCTGTCTACCTCGTTTTTACAGACATGTAAGGGAGTAAAATGTAAGAATATCTTGTGCCTCAGAATAGCCTGTTCCCAAATGACTGACAGACAAATGAATTAAAACATGTCGTGGGGCTGAAACCAACTTTCCAAAGTAAAATATTTTTAAAGGATCACAGCGAAAAACTGGCCTTGAGAGTAGCTTTTTCTTATTGATGCTCAGTAGCCTGTATTGACAGGGCACCACAAAAATGCAGTGGCAGTTGTGTTTTTTGATCTTAAAGTCCACGGAACTGTGAACAGAAAGTGCACCGAGAGATACAACATGCACAAATAATTACAACTCCAAACCACAGCCCTGGGACACCGGGACCTGGAGAGATCTGTTGCTCTTTGCATGTTTTCCTGACCAGTTCCTACCACCACAGTCCAAAAACTGTCACAACCAATAGGTAATGCTCCATCTTTACTTCTCATTTCTCCCCAGTCCCTCTTTTCTTTATTTCCTTTGATAGCTCCATTATTTTTCTTGCTTTCCAGTCTTGCAATAGTGATTGCTCATCCCTTTCCTACAGTCCATCTGCCTCTTTTTCACATCATCAGAAAACCCATCTCTTTAAAATCCGTACTGCGGGGCCGCACCTCCGATGCTTCTTATTTCAGCCACAGAAACCTCAGACTTATCTGCTCAACACTCTTCCCTCCTTCCCTCTGCGAGAAATGTTGTGCTTTAATTCACCTTCTAGTCATAAGTAAACCTGGGCAAATGATGGATTTCAGTCTTTTCACATGAACAACAACAAAAAAACCCACAAAAAACAGAACATCCCCCCCCTAAAAATCTGTAGTTTTTACCAAAATTAAATTTGTGTGTTTTTTCATGATTAAGTCATTTGAACTGAGGTCGAACTATTTTTTATAAGCAAATTGTTGGAATTCTTAGGGTTTATGCACAGTGTTTATAACTGCTTAGATGTGCCTTTTTCTAGTTAAAAAAGAAAAAAAAGAAAAAAGAAAAAGAATTTGGCTGTCATATTTCACCCAGATCTACCCTTCTCCCCCACTGAGGTCCCCCAGCTGCTCTTCCGTCCCTTGGGAAATCCACTTCTGCCTTTCCGTCAGTCAGGAGAGCTTTACCTTCACGAATTTTGTCCCCATGTCTCTGACCCGAGCATTAGGCGTGGGGTGACAACCACGCACAAGCTCCTCAGACCCTCCAGCCCTGCCATCACATTGTGTACCCCTGTCCTGTTCTCGCCCTCTCCTTTCCAAAACCTGCTGCTCCCCACTTTCCCTGCCATCTCCACCATGCAGTACTGCATCTCTGGGCTCCTTCAGGTTACTTCTGAGATCCAACATCCATAGATGCTTCCCTCACCCCCTTCCCAAGCTCGTCCAAAAGCTCCGAGAATTATTGGTTGCATTTCAAATCCAAAATCCCTTCATGCAGGAGAGGGCAATTGTAATATAGGTCTGTTTGCAGTAACACTTGATTTTATGGCAACAGGCTCTCCATCTGATTTTCAGGGTTGTCTTCCACATCACCAGCTGGTTTATCTCACATCAGACTTGTGTTTTCATAATATCATTCCCCTGCTAAAAGGGACTTCCCCCAAAACTCCAAGTTTTGGAGGTTTTGGTTTCTGCTCATGCTGTGTTCAGAGCCATATATCGCTTCCTTCCTTGCACCCTCCTCTCTGCAGACTTTCCGACAAGTCCTGTTCCTTCGAGGTTCCCAGTCCCGTTGTATCCACCAACAGCCCCAGGATTCAGAGGTAAATCAGGGGGAACGGACATCTACCTATCCAGAGGAGAAGCAGAAAACATCCAGCACCATAAGCCCAGACCCACCTGCCGCTGCGTACCATGGGCAAGCAGCTGGAGTAGTTAGTCACTTATATCTAAAGTCTAAGTCACTATGCACTTAGATGGCATGTTTTCAGGATAAACAGAAAGGTAGAACATATACGGCATTGAAGGACATCATCTTGGGGACAATTAAACTTGACAGCTGCTCTGTCAGCTCTTTTGCCTGCAGGGAGACACCAGGCTTCAGAGAGATGCTTCAAGTCCTCCCACATCCCATCGGGTTTTCCCCCCATCTCTGAACTAAATAATCCCAGGAAATGCTGGGCAGCTGGGGTGTGCGGGCAGGGCAGCCGGCTGGGGGGAAGGTGCATGAAATCGAGCCGGCATGGGTAATTTGGCAGCGCTAAATTACACACCCGGCACATGCTCACCTGTTCACGGGGTCCGATGGTCTTCCCTCTCACCATGCCGCTGTCAAGCAGCCCAGTCTGAGGTCCTGCTGTTGCCAGGGTGTCCGGGGTGCGCAGCAGGGGACAGAAGGGACCAACTGTGATGCAAGCAGTGGCGGGGACCTCGCCCCAGAGCCAGCCCCCTGTTCCCTCCTCACTCGGGCTGGGAGCTCCTGTGCACCCTCCTCATACACCCCGTTTCCACGCTCCTTCCCCGCTGGCCTCCCAGGGTTGTCTTTGGTATTCCCCAGCTTTGGGGTTATTTCTCATGGAAATTACCTTTCTGCTAGCTTAGCTCTCATGCCCTTTCCTGATCCCAGACTTCCCCATCTGCCTTTGATGCTCGTAACTGATAGCAGTTTGCGTGGATTCTTTCTCCATCACATGCTCTTAAAACAATTTTTGCTTTTATTCCGAATCTTTGCATTATTTTTGTTGCTGAACCAATATCGACACGTTCAAAAATCATTTCCTTCTGTGTGCTATGAGACAACAAGAACAACATGGGTTTGGAGTTTTTCTTTGACTGAGTTTAAGAGCAAACTGTCACTGAACCTATTAAGAGGAAAATGGAATATGGAGGGCATTCATGCATTGCAAGTTTAGATATTATTTGTAGCAGCTATTCCCATATCCATGTCTTAACATTTCTAGTGATCTCATTGTTTTTCTTATTCGCTACATCTTTCAGATGTGGAAATTTTTTGTAATCAGGGTTCTTGAATAATAAATACAGCAGTTAATTTCTTTTCCAGTGAAAATTACCAGCTTGACATCAGCCTCAAGGTGACTGTTATTGCTTTAGGAAGTTGGGGGTACAGTTCAGCTTTGGTGTTACACGAAGATGATAAACTCCAGTGTGAAATTCTCATCTGTAATTTCTTCCTTGCTTATATCTAATCTCAGACAACAAAAAACATCACAGGTTACTATGGCAACTCCCCAGGGAGCATTCTCCTTTATTCGTGCTCCAGGATCCTGCACAGGAAAGCAGGAAAATGTCCTCAACAGAGAAAGGAAAAGATTTTATCATGGGGTGCTTGTGCTTTGCCTGCCATCAGGTGGGAATTTATGGGTGCTGCCCAGGTGCAGCCAGTTTTCAGGAGGGGTGACTGAAACAGCCAATTCAAACTTCTGAAGAACTGAGACTGTGGCCCACTGGAACAGACCTTGGATGAACATTTTAATGTTTAAGAACCCACTGGAAACAGAGTTATTAGAGACAAGTGTAGCATAGGACTGATCAGCAGACAAAGCCTTCTTAATCCTGAGCCATTGAGAACTGTTAGCAGTGTGTACCTTCGCCTTTTCTTCTGCAATATTTTCCTTACAGTTGGATAACATTCTTCTGGCAAGTCATGTATTTGCTGAAAATTATGACTTCAAATACCAGAAATTTGGATCAAATTTAGTGAATATCATCAGATGTGTATACATGTAGATCAGAATTGGAAATGCTGCAACAGCTCACTGCAGAATTTTTTATAGCAGCTACACTGATTTCTGAGCTGGACTCTCAAAAGGATTGAGATGTCATTCACAAGATTGCAAAGGCAGAAATAATGCTGAGTGTGTTCCCCTCCCTGTCAAGAGACAAGCAACCCCTGCTCTGCAAGAAGGGTTTGAACTAACTTCCCAGCTGAGTGCTTTGTCCACAGCTTCAGACTACTCAATTTGTCCAGCTGAAGCTGTTTCACTATGCAAAGAATTACAGAATCACAGAATGGTAGGGGTTGGAAGGGACCTCTGTGGGTCATCTAGTCCAACCCCCCTGCCAAAGCAGGGTCACCTACAGCAGGC
>Ga0065711_1008556_pt1 | contig 22411 bp, 16 predicted proteins | sample Hoacrofraction12_FD_59098 | JGI IMG/M metagenome (GOLD analysis project Ga0065711, IMG submission 59098) | Hoatzin crop microbial communities from Cojedes, Venezuela - Epithelial fraction 12 v2 (version 2) | ecosystem: Host-associated > Birds > Digestive system > Esophagus > Crop | place... | reverse complement strand
TGCACCCTGCGGCCTCTGCCCGGGCTGAGGAGGAGCAGAAGCCCGGCTGAGACCCTCCGGAGCGAACCCCCCGGGTTGCCATCCGAACCCCGCATCCCTTCCCGGGAAGCGGCACCGGCCTGGCAGCCGGGGGAGCCCGGGCTGCCGCCTCATACAGCAGGGAGTTGCGTTATTTTCCGCCTGGGAGGGTGGGAGCAGGGGGTCTCTCGCCGTTTGACCCCGTTGAGTCGCGGCGGAGGGGTTGCGTCGCGTTGCGGCCCCGGGTTCGGGAAGGGCAAGGGTGAGAAGACCCGTCCGTGGCGGCCTGTCGCGCTGGCTTGGCCTCCTGCCCCGCGGCCGGGCCCGCCATGGGTAGGAGGCCGCTCGCTCCTGCTTCAGAAACTCCGTTTCGCTTTGTCGGTTCGGTGCGCGTTGTGTGCCTTGTAGGGGGGCGGGTGGGAGAGACTTGGCAAGACTCGGCCGGTAGGAAGAGAACAGGCAGCAAAAGAGGCGGATGAGCAGCCAGCAGCAAGCGTCGCTTTATCAACTACAAGCTCTGGAGTGCAGGGGGTGGGTGGGTTCAGGCAGGCGTCCCTTGGACACCGAGGCGTTCACCTGCCCGGAAAGGCGGCATGGGTAGGTGGATGGATGGATGGATGGATGGATGGATGGATGGATGGATGGATGGATGGACGCTGCTGAAAGGCGAGGCAGGGCAGATGTCGGGAACAGAGCGGGGCTTAGCTAAGGTGTCCCCTCTGCATCCTGTGTGATCAGTTCGACGCAAAGGCTCGGTGCGTCTGTGCCTGATTTATTTATCGTGCCTTTGCAGTAACTGATCTGTTCAACTGGGGTCCAACTATAAAACAATACGTCTCAAAGCCAGAGAGACAGAATTAAATGCTGTGCTGCAGTCCAGGGCTTCCTAAGCCGGGGGATTCTGCAGGTCTTTGTGCAGTTCTTTGTTTTGTTCCATGGGGAAGAAAATGTCACGGCATGGCTTGGGTTGGCTCTCGGAGGTATTTTCCATGACCGGTATCTCGCCCTCGCAGGTGCTCTGCGGCTGTTTGCTCCCAGTGTTACAGGGCCACTTTTTTCTTGCATGAAAATAGCAGTATTTAGCAGTATTGTAAAGTTCCTTTTTCTTTGCTTCTCTGGGAAGGGTCTGTGTGGGGGGACAAGGGAACAGCTTGGCAGCCAGATGGATCCATCCATCAGTGCTCTCCTGGATGTGCACTTGGTGCCCTTCGGTCACCCGTTATGCCTCCTGGTGGTTTCCATCGGAAGAGCTGCGCGATCTCTTCCTCCCTTTGAACAATCCGTTTTTCCTTTTGGGGCCGGGGTGGAAGAGCAGCGAACCCTGCGTTAGAGCCGGAGGGAGAGCTGCCTGGTCTTTCTGGGGCTATGGGGCACCAGATGGGTTTAAGAAGAATTCGAAATGGATTCTGAAAAGAGGCGTCTACAGTTTTCTTTGTGTGTCTGGCTACCCAGTGGTGGCAGTGACAAGCCTGCACACAGAACAATGAGCAGAAATTCCCTGCCTTTGGTGATACGTGGGACTGTTTGCTGTTTCCCAGGCAATATGTCAGCGAAATTCAAAGTGCTGCGTGGTGTTCCTGGGTCTCAGGTAGATTTTTAGATGGAGGGATTTGGAAGATCTGTGAGGTTGTAATTGCAGTGTTTCTTGAAGAAGTGGCAACAAGGAGGGGTAAAATGCAAAGACACTTCAATAGGTCAGCCACTCACGCTGTTTTAAAATCTTACAGTCTTAGAGGAGAGGTTTTCCATTTTCATCTCCTGAAGCTCTCAAAATTGAAGGGATACTGTCAGAGCCTTAAAAAAAAATAATATTGCAGTCTCAGTGGGGGCAGGCTGTATTTGGTACACAGATGACTAATTGTGCTGTTCCTTTCCGTGGGGCAAAAAGAACCTGCTGTAAGGTCAGATCAGGAATTGCCTTGCCCTGCTGCTCACTGCAGACTTCCTTGAGACATTGCCCCAGGGCGAAGAGCCAGCGGTTCAGGGCTGCTTTATGCAGTCTGGAGTCGACCAATTTAATTTCTGTCCATCTTCAGGAGTTTCATATCTGATACGTCAGTCAATGGGAGGGTGGTATCCAGGAGCCTGCCGGGTTAACTGCGATGTTCGAAGCTGCGCTCTTTGTTTTGCGAGGAGGGGGCGAGGAGGAGGGACGGGTGGGCTTTGTATTCATTTGCAAGAGATCTCTTGCTAAGGTGGGAGGGTGGGATGCAAGGACTTACGCTTCCAAACTCCCGAATGGTTTAGTCCACTCTCTGTTATTATGGTTTTAGTCACACGAAAGCCTGCTGTGTCAACTTTTCAAAAAATTTGTGCATCCCTTCCAGTTATGCAATTCAACTTGTTTTAGGTGTGGGTGACACCTCGCTACCGGTATGACCCTGAATTTCTTCTGATTCATCAGTTCATTGACAAATACAGTGTTTCATCTGGCACAGGAACTGTCTGGCTGGGCTGGGCGGTTGAGTATTTTACACACTCAGTAGATATTACTCCAGGTTAATATACTCTAGTAGGTAGTTCCAACTCCCCTGCCGTGGGCAGGGACACCTTCCACTAGACCAGGCTGCTGAAAGCCCCATCCAACCTGGCCTTCAGCGCTTCCAAGGAGGGGGCAGACACAGCTTCTCTAGGCAACCTGTGCCAGGGCCTCACCGCCCTCAGAGTAAAGAATTTCTTCTTTNTANCNGAAATCTCCCCTCTTTCAGCTTGAAGCCATTACCCCTTGTTCTGTCACTACAAGCCCTTGTAAAAAGTCCCTCTGCAGCTTTCTTGTAGCCCCCCTTCAGGTACTGGAGGGCCGCAATAAGGTCTCCCTGCAGCGTTCTCTTCTCCAGGCTGAACAGCCCCAACTCTCTCAGCATTTCCTCATAGCAGAAGTGTTCCAGCCCTCTGCTGATTTTCGTGGCTCTCCTCTGGACCCACTGCAACAGGTCCGTGTCCTTCTTATATTGGGGGCCCCAGAACTGAACACAGGACTCCAGGTGGGGTCTCAGGCTCACAGCTGAACTTTAAGACTCAACCCTGAAAGAATGATAGAAGAATGGACGTCAACCGAAGTTGCTGTGAACTCTGAATCAGGACTGAAAAAGTGAAGTCTTCAGTGTACTCCTATTCTACATCTATTAAGGTTATCTATTGAAATTCAGGAGGAATTAGCTTTCATGCTATGAGGCATCCTAAGCTCACCTTAGAGCAAATTTTAAAGTTTTTAATATCATATCAGATGTCTTTTTGGGGAGGGTCTGTGTAAAGCAGTACCGAGAATAGTCTGTCAACACTATGAGCAGGTAGGAAAACACGCAGCTGCGATCGCACGGGGGTGACCCTGAATGGGACGTGCAGGTGTTACACCAGCGTGACTGTTGGACTACACCTACCCATCCAGCGATACATGGAGGTCTTCTGTTGGTATTGCATGTGCAACAGCACTGTAAAATACTATGTATAGACCAAATTGCTCTTACTCTCTGATTAAAAGTTAACTCTTGTCTCGTCAGGTCATGAAACACATGTTGCTGCGAGTAGTGCTAATGAATAGTATTGCAGGAAGATAATTGGGGTTTGTGGAAAAGGGGGGTTATCTCACAGCAGATAACAAATTAACCTTTTGGGACACAATCCTTATTTTCAAGAGATGTGGTAAGAAATGAAATCCTAAATGACAGAAAAATAGAGTTGTCTGCTGTCCATTGCCCCCCTGCCACCTTGACAGTGTCAGTCATGACATAGGGCACGTGGTAAGCTCTGACTGCTCAAGGTGCTGAGCACCCTCAGCAATGTCCAAATGAGCTGGTGGTGATCACCTCTCTGAGAGTAGCCCTGGGAGAATACACTAGGCTGTGAAAAGGATTAATCAATATCTGTTGTATATTTTATCACTGTCCATCAAGAAATCTAGGAAAGAAACTCCTAAGAGGGCTTGTCTTATAGGTCTGGTTTTGTATAGGTACGCTCTTTACATGTAATGAGATGTTAAATGTTGATGGTGTATGTTTGGCAGTAAAATAAGCAGATGTGCATAGGACTGTCTTCTTTAAATCTCTTTCCTAAACCGAAAAAGAAATAAACATCTTTTTAAAAAAAGCAGTGCATGATTCGTTTCATGGTGACATGGTGTTGGGATTTTTTGACTGGGGCTTTCTGCTGCCAGCATCTCTCTGCCATCGTGTATTTTTGAGCTGTCTTTCTTTAGGACAGATGTTGGTAATGTCCTTACTGTGCCAAAATCTTTATGACTACAAAATGCCAAATAAAAATATTTCCATCCATTAATAAGAAGTGCCAGAAGGGAGTATACGAGTGGTTTCAAATTTAATCTGTGATGTAGCTGATGTCTCGAAGATAACAGCATTTTACCCCCAAGAAATACAGCACTTTGTGTATGTGAGATAATTGCTGTGAGTGGCACTAAATATATATTATTCATTAGGGGACTGTCATTATATCATGTTTGTGAATTCCCCAAAGTCTCTTATCACTGTCCTAATCACGTCCAAACATTCATGGAAAACAAGATTTTGGTGTTCTACTTGACTGGCTGATGTTCTGGCTCACTGAATTTGTCCGGAGTCGGTAGCCGCTTTTAATGAGCGTACTTGCTTGCTTCGTGTAAAATGGACAAATTTTGGGAACAGAGCTGAATTCATGTATCCACATTATCAGAGGTAGCACTGCTTCACAAAGAACGCGTGGTGGTAGGTTATCTCAGTTTTGCAGAGAAGCAAATAGTGAAAACGCTTTAATATGCCGCTTTTATGCGAAACTACCATGCACTGCCTTCAGATGTATGAAGGCTCAATATTTGGCCAGTTGTTGTGGATGGGTGTTTTTTTGTCCATGAAAGTATCTCTTTGAAACTTATCTGTTGTGTCATCGGTTACGCATGCTTATGGCATTCCTGTTGTTCAGAACTGGAAGCGAAGAGAAGGCAAGGTAGGGAGGGAATTTCCCTCTTATTAGCAATTAGTGGATCCAGATTGTGTTTTGCAGGAGCATTTCTTACCAGGAGCAGCTGCAAAGAGAGAATTGCAGTGTGACCTTCACGGCATTTCCTAGTGCGGTCATCAATCAGATCTGGCAGGAGCTTTATCGCGTCCATCAGTGCGGCTCGTAAGCCACATGCTGTCTAGTCTGGGGGAAAAAACAAACAAACAATGGGAGCTACTGTAGCTTTTGTTTAAAATAAAACAGCCAGGAGAGAGCTGTTCCCATATGTGCCAGCTTTGTAGGCAGATTTCAATATTTACCATGTGCTGTTGGGCTGATTAATAAAATATGATGATTGTAAAGCAGTGGAAGAGACCTCCACTGCGTCTCAATGGCACTGGCAAATCGTTCACAAGCCGTTGCAGCTTCAGCCCTTCACAGTCAGTACTTTCCAGTCTCATTCTAATCCTCAGCATTGTTTTTACTAGAGAGTTTGTGCAGGTAACGTAGTTTAGGTGTTTTCTGCGCGCAAAAGTGTTAGGGAAGAAAGAAGTGTTTTCAGCCTTCTCTCATTCTTACATGAAGTAACGTAGCTTTCTCAGATGAAGCGGTTTGCTGTTTTTTGTGGGCACGAGTGTGCCTTCGCAGGCTGTTCTGGGGCTCTTTCAGAGGCGAGTTTGTAATGCAGTGGCCAAGGTCAGCCGATCAGCGGCAGCATCCCGCTTTTGAGCATGCAGAACGCTATGAACACCCTGTAAGTGTTTTGTTGGGTTGGTTTGTGTTTGGTTGGTTGGTTTTCACTGCTGACCTTGGTCTGGTTTTACTGAAATTTACAACTTTTTGTGTTCTTAGATTTTTTTTTTCGTTGTTACACCAAGTTCGCTGCCGTGTTCAAATTCCTTTGCTCCCTTTTTCTTGCCAGCTGCGGTGAGTACAACTTTCTCGCCTTCCTTTCCAGGGCTCAGTACAGTGACAGGTTGTCACTTCGTGCCTGGCTTCCTCCCAGGCACCGCCCTAGCCGACAGGTAGATGGGAGAGCGAGAAGCAATGGGGACAGGCAGAATTGCCAGTGTGGAATTCTAACTTCCTTCGTGGGCTGATATTTGTGTGTGTGTATGTGATATATACAGTTATATATGTAGATGTGTACAGGTGAATATAGAGAGAGTGTGTGTATGTATAGGTGATAGATGTTAGAGCCGCCTTTGTTGAGGTTTTCTGAGAAAAGTGGCTAATTGCTACTAAATATATGTATTTACTGCTGTACTATCAAGTAAAAAGTTAAGGCCCTGAGCTTCAGACTGACCAACAGCAGGATATGATCTATTATTTCTGTGATTTTTAACCAGCCAATTCTTGGTAGAAGCTACCTTGGTACAAGATTTGGTCAAGGAAGCTTGAAACACTGTGAAGAAATGTGCAATAGCAGGTGCAAGGAAAATGCTCATAAAATGTGAAATATGTTTAGCAAAATGGTTATCTACTCTGTCAGGAAAATAATCACGTGAATTGGCAGCTGGCTGTGGAAAGAATGACTTTCGTGGTTTTCCTCTGCGTGTGCCGTGTCAGTTGGACAGGTTTTATTGCCCAGCTGCTGCCCCGGAGACAGCAAACCCGAGTGGGAAGGAGCCTGCCTGAAGCCGGGCTGCGCCTCGTCCGTCTGCCGGCCCTGGGGCTCTCCCTGAGGGTTTTGGCTGCTGAGAGGAAGGGTTTGACAGACAGGTGTGCCTGGGTGGTTTCAGATGGATGGTGCTGTCAGCTGCTGCGTGCCAGCAGTGCCCGTCCTCGCTGTCGCGTTGGTATCAGCCCCCGGGTCCCAGCCCAGCATCTCTGCCCAGGCAGGGACTGGGAGGGGACCGGAGCACTGGACCACGAGCTCCAGCAGCCAGGCACTGCGGCGGTGCGGCTGCTCGGCAGAGTGGTCATAAGAGGCCAAAGCCATCAGTGGGCCTGTTCCGGCAGGAGGATGAGGAGGAGAGGGGAAGGTGCCAGCAGGAATCGGCTTCGGGAGCTGAGTCCCGTATCATTGCCCGGGGGCTCCTGCTTCATGATCACGCAGCAAACCAGCTCCCTGCCTGCTGCTGGCGCAGGCTGGGCGAAAAGGCGGTGTTTCAGCCCTGCAAGCAGGGTGGGCTGCGAGGAGGAAATGATAAAATGGCAGGAGTTGAAAATAAGATAGATAACGTACAAGGCAAAGCCAAGAGATAAGAAGCAGGGCTGCCAAGTGTCACCGGCGCGGGGGTGGCCAGGAGGTGGGCTCCAGAGGGGCCACCCTTTGATGCTGTTCTGCTGCTAGGGCTTAGCGTAGATCAAACCTAAAGAAGTTGCCCTTGTGGAGAGCGGGATTTATTCTTGCAAGCCAAGTCTGTGCTAGGGAATAGAGTGAAATACTTACTGGGTGCTGGTGCTGGCTGTAGGAGATACAGACAGAAGAAAAGAAATACCTGGAGATGTGAGGAGCTAACTGATTTTCCACTCTGTTAACACTCAGCATTATCAAAGAATACTCTTTGGAAAATGAAAAGATCTACTTCTTTGTGAGGGGGCGGAATATGCAGGCTGAGGAGCTTCTGTGAATACACAGAGCTCTTCTTGCCTGATCTGTCTGTCTGCACCATGTGTTTGCCATTAGGACCACGAAAAGCTGTGAGTCTCCTTGGACAGGGGATGATGGATGCCTGGTGGGTCCTTCAGGAAGAACCAGGAGAGCTGAAAGGAGACAGAGGCTAGGTCAGGCCACGGCATTTTGTTTTCAGCTGAACAGGAATGAAATCCACCCTGAAGAGTCTCGGGAAAAATTCTGGACGAGGCCCAGGGTGAATAATGCTGAGTGCAGATGGGTGGGACCCCACCTGGTTACAAAAACAATCCCATTTCCAAGGTTAGGTCTGCTGAAAAAGGGGATACTGAACAAGTTAGGTCTCATTTAAAAGGAAAAAACACAGTTGGAGACCTAAAAAAAAACCCAAAACAAAACCAAAAAAACCTAAAAGTCTCGCTTTTCAGAAATTAAGGAAAACAAGCCCGCAAGCATGCAGACAGCTGAAAGCACACACGAGAAACCTCAGATAAACAAAACAAGTGTCCTCTGGGGGAAGGGAGAGCTGTTCCCTCTCTGGGAAAGTTTGTCTGTTCCTGCGGCTCATGAACTTTTCATCTTCTCTGCGACTCTCTGCTGTCCTGGGTTCCCGTGTTGCAGCTTCGCGGTCTCCCCTGCACTGCTTGCCGTGGAGCTCAGAGAGGCGTTTATGCAAGCGCTCAGCTTTAAATAAATGAACCATCCTATCTGATGTCAGTGGGATTATTGCTGGGGGTTGTGCGCGGGTTTATGCTGCTCTGCAGAGCGGGGGGGCCCGTGCCCACCCCCCATCAGCCCTTCTGCCCCAAGGACCCCCCCCTGGCCACCACTGCCGTGGCTCCGAGCCCCCAGACACCTTCCCCCTCGCAGCAACTGTGTCCTGAGCCTGACCCCAGAGCTGGGCCGGATCAAACCCTATCCAACACGCCGAAAAAGCGCAACGGTTGATTTTAACCTGACTCAAGTCCCAATTAGTCACTTGGTGACTGCTGCTCCCCTCTGTCTGTCTGCAACGACTGAGCCTCACAATCTCCCAACACTGCAATTTCATTCGCATGCCCTCGCATCTTCTCCTTTATGGGTGGTTACAAAACGCCGTCTGGGTTCTGCTTGTGTGGAATATCTTGCTGAGAGCTGCCGCGCCTTTGACCCCAGCTTCTCCGGATCTCTGCTTTTTCTGTCTACTTGCTTATAGTCTGACTGCGTGACTTCTAAAAGTAATTTGGATGTTAAAAATAAGCTATGCTGAAGGCTTCCCTGCGAACAGTAGCTCTCTGTACAACCTAAAGGCAATTACAGGTACGTGTAGAAGGCCCCCGTGACTGTCTCCCCCAAAGAAACAACTGAAATATTGATTCAATTACAAGGAAAGCAAAAGCTAGCTTGAAGAGGTGTAATGTTTGGGGATTTTTAGACTTCTTCAGCCCTTTTCAACTCCTTCAACTTCTTTTTCCTGCCACAGTAATGTCTTTTTAAGCGTTATGGGACTAGCTCTGCTGTACTTGCACTTGGGGTTTCCTTTCTGTTTATGGTCAGCACATCTATGGGCTCCAAGATCTAAGTGCAAACTCAGATTGCCCTGAAGTTTATTGTACTTTATGAGAGCAAAGGGTGAAATCAGTCTTGGAGACTTGGGGTCATTTGGGCTAGGTTTCCTGACATACCAGCCCTTACAAAAAACCAGCTGTTCTGGCGTTGTCATTCTGCCAGCTTTAAAGAAAAACAACCAAATAAAGAAAAAGCACTCTGCGAATAGGAATCAAACATTAGCTCGGTTGGAGTGTGTCTTAAGTAGTCTCAGTCCTTGCATTTACACTAGTGAAGTTCTTTCACTGTAGGGAGGTGTCTTGGAAGCAGCGTTTATGAGAGAGTCCAGCCCTTGCCCTGGACATCCCTAGGGAAGGGCTGCTTCCTGTGGAGCTCCAAGTGCTCGCCTCTGTGAGTCAGGATCTGGGCAACCCAGAGCAAGATCTAAATGTAAACGTATCTGAAAGTAAAGAGAAGTGAAATGAAGGTGTGCAGCTTTCCTAGGTGGGACTGCGGAGCTGTTCTTGGCCAGGAGGCATCACATGGATGATCCAGTCACCCAGCTGAGCCAGGGACAAAGTTGTCCACAGACAACCTAGCAGTAATGTTCTCGTGCTTGAGCTATCACTTGAGCTATATGTTTAGCTGAAGAAGTTTGTGCCCTTCTAGTAAGTTGGCATCAGTGACTTAGAGAGCACTTGGTACTCTAGAGCAGCTCTTTACATGTTAATAACTCATAAAAATCTAATGACTTGACGACATAGGGTGGGGAGTAGGAACTGGAAATGGCAGATGCTCAGGGTGCAGAGGGGAGGAGGGAACTGACTTTGTCTCCCTGAATGCGTGAAACAAAGGCGTGATAAAGTTGTGAGGGTTTGGTACACTGGTCGCCTGTCTCATCAGCCCTGCTAGTGCCTCAACACTCCTGAAATTTCAGTAGGAAACCGTAATCCAGCTTCACTTCAGTGAAGTACAGGGGAGCACGTAGCAATCCTGTAGTGTCTTTTCCCTTTTCTTGCTGTAGTCACCCCTGTTTTATAAGCTTCCATCTTAACTCCTGCAACTCAAGTGAGTTTAGGAACATTCGTAAACTCTGGGATAAACAGGTTTTTATCTACTTTACCTGGGAAGCTTAATTTTTGGAATAATGCTAGGTGTTACATCTGTAAGACCATTTGCCACAGCACTTTTGACGTGCAGTTTACAGGGCTCAGCTCACCTGCCCCTTTTGTCGGGCAGTCTATGGAGCAAACATCTCACCTGCTGGTTTCCAGCCCCGTACTACTTACGAGAGCGGTGGCACGTAACGCTATACTGTTTGCTGTTGAAATTACAGACTGCGCTCTTCTCCCAGCCAGCCGGTGGAGAAGGGCCGTGTGAGTTACCTCACTGATGTGAGATGTGCTGGGTCTCCCCAGGCATACGTGCGCTTCTCTTTGACTGCATTCACGGGGGGCAGCTATAGGGGGTCATGACCATCCCGGATCAGTTCATTACAGTAGTCTGCCAAAATAACCCTTCCCCTGTTCAGTTCAGATGCACCCAGTGCAATGAAGCAATTAAAAGTATGTGTGTAATTCTTGAAGGCTTTTATCAGCTCTGGGAGGGGTGGAACGAAGCATGTTACCTTATACCTTAGCACTTCCCAGGGAGGTTTTGCTACAGTCAATAATAAAGAGCATTTTTGCGTAGTTCAGAAAGATACAGAATAATATTGGGCAACCATACCTGTGTGATGGCAGAATCTGTCAAGGTGTAACTGTATGAAAGCAGTCAAAGGGCATGACAGGAAGGTTTTTCGTTGGAGTGGAGAAATAGTTGTTAATGGCATAGTTCTCCAAAATTGTAATTATTAGACATTTTCTGAGGTGAGCCTATCTAGGAAAATGTTCGATTCCTTTCATCATTGTTTCTTTTATTAAAGTGAGAATTTCTTCCCAATGAGATTTTTGTAAGGAGGAAACAGATGCTCCACATTCACCAGTGGAAATTGTCCAAGGCAGAAGGGGAAGATGGCATTTCAAACTGTTAAGAACAGAATAATAAAAGCCCCTTGGAAAAATAATTTGTTCAGTGGTTGTCGATTTCTCATATAAAGTGCATTTTCCTATGGAATTTTAAGTGATTATTTATACTGTAGTAAACAAAATACAGCATTTGATAATTTTATTCAGTTTTTAATCTGAAGTTATAATCAGTGATGCCTCTTTCTTCCTGTGCCTAAGAAATAGCATCCATGACTACAGTGACTCTTCCTCTGCCTGTAGGCAAGTGATTTTTTGTCATTGACTAATAAGAGAAAGATCTGGAGCTTGGGACCCTAATAATAGGCCTGCTGGGACATCACTGAACGCCAGCAAAGAGCCTTCTGAGTGAGAATTTTCATGGGTGCCATTATCTTGCTTTACATTCAGCTTGTCTGCTGGCTTGCAACTAGTAACGAAGATTACTAGAATCTGGGCTTTTGAGGATACCATTATTTTTCTTTCTTTATCTGATGGCACCATGGAATTACGTCACTGAATTAAAATTCTGACGGTGGTAAACTGTGCGTCCTAGATGATTAAAAGCTTTGTCAGCATAAAGTTGCATCTTCTTTAATTTAAGGATCAGAGGGCTGCATCCCATCTGTTCGACGTGTGAGGGCTAAGAAATGGCATCATTAAGCTACCTAAACAACTGTAAAAAGTACATTAAGACCAGCTAAAGGGATTGATGTAGGTGGTTTTGTATTGCCCTAGCTTCTTTAGCTTCCCAGAGGTTGTTTCCTACCGTCTGCATATGTGCACCCGTTTTCAGAATCTTTCAAGGGGAGAACAGTGTATTCTGTAAGATACACGAGAAATAATGTGTCACCACTCTTTTGCTGTATTGCTATTGTAGGATTTTTAGTAAGATACTTGTTAGGTCAGATCACTACTAGTTTCCGGCTTAAAAATATTGACTTCTGAAGGGAAAATTTAAAGTGGTGTATTGATTGTGACTGATAGCTGCTTTTCCAAACACATTTCCCAATGATCATCTATCTGCATCTACTCATCCAGTGCACTTAACAGTGTAGGGTGAGCTCAATCTAATTGCATCGTACAAAGATGACAGTATTTCTGCTGGACTTGGAAAGCATTAAACTGGTTTGTCTCCACAATAAAATCACTGCAGTTGTAAATATCCTATTCCAAAAATAATCAGATTAATTATTATTTATGTTTATGCTTGTTCTTAAGCAAAAGCCTGCCCGATGCTGGAGATTTTTGAACTCGACATGTGTTTATGACTGAATTGTACCCTATTCGCTATAGAATTGTCTGCCATCCTTTTTTTTTTGCCAGACCTTACTCTGTGTTTGAGCAAGGACCTGCATCTGTTGTGAATTTTCATGTGAGAGCAGATTATCAGAGAGTCAGTATCCTGACAAATTGCTTTAGAAGACAAATGGTGAGAAAGTCTTCCTTTGTAAGAAGAGACCGAGGTGCTCCAGTGTGGTGATTTGCAGTCCCACAGTACAGAGTCTTGCCAAGGGGAATTTGCTTGGGTTTGCTTTCTTATCAAAGACTGTGGGTAGAAATTATGTAGGGGATTTTATTTCAGATCGTTTTCAATCACTGTCCTTCAAGGACAGAATGCACTCGACATGTGCAACCAAAGGCAAAGTGAAGCAGAGGGCAGCCAGCTTGGACATTGGTCGAAGAGGAGAAAGATTTCAAATAGTGATGAGATTTGTGAAACAAATGCATCGATGCTTATCTACAGCAGGTGTAGAAGAGTAGTGATGGGAGATAGAAGAGTAGTGATGGGATATACAGCTGCATTATTCAGTGTACTGCAGGGGCTGAAGCTAGATCAACATGGCTGAACTTGGGTTGGTGGGCTGGGAAAAGCAAAGGTACTGAGTGCAGCGCAAGCCCTTACCCTGCCTATCCGTGGGACTTGGGGGAATAGGTGTGCGGTTTCTTAAAGCAATTTTCATTAAGTTTGTGGTGGCTTGTCTCATTGTTTGTTCCTGATACGTGGGTGACAGCTACGAGCCAGAAGTGCTTTCTTTCCCTCCTCCCTTCTCTTGGGACAGTGGGTTTGAATCTTGCATTTGTGCATCAGATCTGTTATGTTTTTCGCACGGGAGTTTTGGGGCTGGAGAAAAAGACCGGTGATGAGGATGTGACAGAAGGATGGCGTAGGAGCCGAAGTTAGGAATGAGAATGCATTTTTATGAAGTAGTGGTACATTTACTAATCTTGAAGATTAGCATTTGGAAATGTGCTTTCTAACTGAGGAGAAACAGTTTGGTTTAGTCTATTCACTTCAAAATTAGGACTCAACTATTGGTACTTGCAAGGCACTAAGAAAAGCACTCACTCGGACCATCTGTGTTGAAAAAATGGACGTATGAAGCCAAGTGTCATCGTATGTTCACAAGTCCTGCCTGTCACCGGTGCTTGTAACAGCAACCTCATGTGCACGCTGAGCGAGTCGGAGACCGAGGAGACTCCGTGTGAGCTCCGCTGAGGCTCCCAGTGGTGCTAGCTAATGTGTACTTCGGAAAACGTAAGAATGGATATTTCCTATACTTCTATTCTCAGTAAAACTGGTTAAGGACAGGTAAACAATGACATAAAAATGATAAGTAATAATAGCACTGTTAAATATGTGTGTGAATATAACACAGGACCATATTTAAATAACTTTCTAACTATATTTAAACAGCTTTACTGTAATGAGAAAGCTCTTTTTCACTTTTGTTTTGGTAAACATTGGATCAGAATTTCAAATTAAATGGCCGTGAAAGCCGATAGGCACTTAGAGCGAGGTGCGTCCTGCTGGGCTCAAGCCACAGGTGGGAGAGCAGGGCTGCAGCTGAGCTCGTTCCCCGTAGACTTGCTTTGCAGTCAGGGCATATAAATCTGCTTTTCTAGGATGTAATTGGTCTGATCTCTTCTAGATGTCTATTTTAGGAAGCCTAAATTTCTCCATTGAATGTGCATGAAGTCTAGGGCAGCTAGCCGAGATACAGATGGCTACACTGTAAGCGCTGCCTTTGAGTCAGAGGGGTGTCACCTCTAAAGCTCAGATGGTCTGCCTCCCTCATTTCCACCCTATAAAATGAGTAATTCTTCTGAAGTAAAAGGATTTATTCAAGAGGCTTAAAAGAAGATGATCGTTTTTTGTATTTGCATAGGTAGGTGGATTATTTGCACTCTCAATTTAGGTTTACTCAGTGCTTACAAAAAAGTCTGGCACAATATCTTTGCATGGCTTCTTCAGTGCTTTGAAGGCTCAAGAGACTCAGTGAAAACATGCTTGAAAAGAGACTGGAAATGCAGGAGTGATGACCACGACAGATTCTTGGAAAATGAGCTTTCCAATATAAAATTTTTAGCTGTTTATTTCAGAGAATTGCTCCATAACATTAGATCTCTCTTTTATGATAAATTTTCCATATTTGTCTTATATGAGATCATATAAGATCATAAGTGCATATACCACATGTCAGTTCATTCAGCTGTGAGTTTTTTATTTAGACTGCTGTGCTCAATGCCTTACTAATTAAGATGTCTTGAGTTTGGGTGACTGAGATGCTTAGTCTTAAATAGACCAAAAATAATTAGCTTTATTACCACTGTTTAAAATTAAGAAAGAAAAAAAATGTGCCGTCAAATAACAGAAAACCATGTTCTGGAGACAGAAATATTGTAGTGACTTGGGAATCATCATTTGGAGGTACAGGTAGAGCTAGACTTTGGGAAAATTTTATTGCTTGTGTCCTTAGAAAAGGTTCACATTGAAGGCCGTAGTTTCTGGGAAGGGGAAGCATCTGGGTTTAACCAATAATTTACTAATCCATTTAAACATGAATTGTACATCTGAGTAATGTCAGAGATCTGGGATTTTGAAAGGAAGTCCAGGGAGAACCGGTGGCTTGAATTTACTACCAAAACATGATTTTTTTCTAAGTATGCTTCAGATCTGGACAGGAAGCATAGATATAGATAATTGAGAAATATGGCTTTCTTTAGGAGAAATCCATATGTACAGTATTGAATTGCAAGCTGATCTTCTGAAAGGCTGTTTTAACTAAACTTTTATTTGGGGTTTTTTATATACTATACTATACTATATTATATTACATATTACATATTACATATTACATATTACATATGTTGTATACATGTATCATTCTCAGGTAGTTTAGTAGAGCAGTCTTTTCCATAGAATTTAGTTAGGAGATTTACGTAGAGATGGCTGGAAACTGTAAACACGCAACAGTACCAAAATCACTCCAGTAGGAAATGAACACCTATAAAAATAGGGTTTTGCCCATGAGACCCAATCAAGCAAAGTTCTTTACACATGTGCGTGTTTGCATTGAAGCCAGTGGGAAAATTCAGAGACTTGTGTATGTCTATTACCGTGCCAGAAGGTCAAGTAAAACGGCAGACCTAGAAGATGCAGAGTGCCTTGTGAAGCTCCTTTGTCCTGGGGTTAACTTCACCCACCAGGCAGACCATGTACATAACCCATGTTCTGTATTTCTTTTCCAGTTGATATGCGTTTACTGGTTTCAGCCTTTGTCTGACTTTTTGTTGCTGTTTAAGTCTTAAAAATAGTTCAAAGATTTAAAAATAGTTTAAGCTATTTTTATGAAGAGTGTAGTTCTTCATCACTGCTTCAGGCTGAATAATTGCTGTCTTGGTGCATCTTGGTTATATTACCTGTTGTAGGTGACCTCCCAGAAAGATTCATTGATGCTTGAAATGTGATGATTATTGCTGTATTGTTTTACCTAAATAACTTTTGTTGAAAGATAAGTTAAATATTATTAAGAGCTGGAGAGGTAGAGCATTTATTAGAAAGTACTATTCATAAACACATCACATTCACTCAAGTGTAGACCACCACATGATTGCTGTTTAGTTTAGGTAAGCGTGCATTTACACATTCTTTACAAGGGCTTATGATATGCTCAGCAGCTGGAGTTTACATTAGCATTCTGTATTAACCACAAAGGCAAGACAGAGCTGAATGAGGGCATCAAACCTTGGTAGATATTTCTGTGTTTTCCCCAAAACTGTACCCAGATCCCTAGCAAAACATTACAAGTTGCTACTCATGTTGGTAGAAAGAGGTCTGTTGTAGATACTCGCGCAAACTTCTTATGTTGCTATCTGGAGAACTGCTGATATCCCTTACAGATAAAGACCTTGGATGCAACAAAATTAAAATCAATGAGCAGGGATTAAGAATTTAAGAGCAAGGAGCAACCTTCTGGAGATGCCTCCCTTTTACTATTGACCTTGATTTGGAAGAAACTGGTTTGTACCTGCAACCATATAGTATATAGGTGCTTATACCTCTTCACTTCATAAGGATATTAATAAATACTTCTTTGGATAGGATTTCTTGCATTAAAGCTAATTTGCAACTAGTCTTCTCCACGGGGAAGTAGGGAGGGCTGACCCTAGTAATCTAGTAAAGTGTATTTCAAGTGGAATAAAATTCTGCAATAAAACCATATACTGTTCAACAAGCCTACATCAAGAGAGCACAAGCTCTCGGTTTCAAAAGGGTGGAAACATCTAAATTTTTTTCTTCAAGCAGCCTCATTTGCTGACCATAAATATATTTGGGGAGAATCGGCCCCAGCTTCTTATTAGATGACTAGCTGGTGCCCATCACTCCTCCACTTTCTGTTGCTATTCCATTATCAATGCCCTACAGAATGTGTGCAGGTGTGTGTATATATATGTATAAATGTATGAACTGCAGGGGCTCCTCTTCACAGAATCACACAAAATCACAGAATGGTAGGGGTTGGAAGGGACCTCTGTGGGTCATCTAGTCCAACCCCCCTGCCGAGCAGGGTCACCTACAGTAGGCTGTAGAGGACCTTGTCCAGGTGGGTCTTGAATGTCTCCAGAGAAGCAGACTCCACAACCTCCCTGGGCAGCCAGTTCCAGTGCTCCGTCACCCTCAGAGTGAAGCAGTTCTTCCTTGTGTTCAGACGGAACTTCCTGTGCTTCAGTTTGTGCCCATTGCCCCTTGTCCTGTCGCTGGGCACCGCTGAAATGAGTTTGGCCTCATCCTCTTGACACCCATCCTTGAGATATTTATAAGTATTTATAAGGTCCCCTCTCAGCCTTCTCTTCTTCGGGCTGAACAAGCCGAGCTCCCTCAGCCTCTCCTCGTCGGAGAGATGCTCCAGTCCCCTCACCATCCTTGTAGCCCTCCGCTGGACTCTGTCCAGTAGCTCTTTATCTTTCTTGAACTGGGGAGCCCAGAACTGGACGCAGTACTCCAGATGGGGCCTCACCAGGGCAGTGTAGAGGGGAAGGAGAACCTCCCTCGACCTACTGGCCACACTCCTCTTAATGCACCCCAGGATCCCATTGGCCTTCTTAGCAGCCAGGGCACACTGGTGGCTCATGGTTAACCTGTCGTCCACTAGGACACCCAGGTCCCTCTCCACAGAGCTGCTCTCCAGCAGGTCCACCCCAAGCCTGTACTGCTGCATGGGGTTGTTCCTCCCCAGGTGCAGGACCCTGCACTTGCCCTTGAACTTCATCAGGTTCCTCTCCGCCCAGCTCTCCAGCCTGTCCAGGTCTCGCTGAATGGCAGCACAGCCTTCTTGTATAACCATCACTCCTCCCAGTTTCGTGTCATCAGCAAACTTGCTGAGGGTAAATGATCTTCTCAGATCACAGTTTGATGTTCACCCAAAGATTTTCCATATAATTTTATGTTTGGAATTAATTCTGTTCTTTTTAGTTTTCTTCTTTTATTGCATTGAAATTGAATTCTGCAATTCTTAGCGAATCTGACACGGACTGTTCACCTTTGATAGCAGCTGCAGGATTAGTTGCTTTGTCACCTCTTCTTGACAGTAATATCTTCCCTTTCTCTCCCTCCCATTTGCCTCTGAGATGGGCGGAAATTGGGAGAAGACCATCTGATGAAGCCGCTGTCAGGCTGGGACACGCTTGCTGTCCCCTTCTTTTAGTTTTTAGTGGCTGGCACTTCTCACTCCCTGGTGAGAGAATATCATTGTACTGCATCAGCCCACCGCTCATCCTCATGAGATGCAGCCTCTGAGGGATACGACTTGCAAAAGACAGTCTGCTCCAAGTAACGTAGAAGTCTGTGATTATTAAAGCCTGACGTTTTAGGAGGAGAATATCTAACAAAGCATTTAAAGGAACAAGTGTTGGAGAGGCTCTGAATGAGGGGACATCTCGGGTGTTGTGGTTTGTCCTTCCTCCCCCTTCCTCGGTTGTCTGATCCTGCTTCCTCTGATTGATTGCTGCCGCTTTAGAAGTGGCTTTAGTACAAAAAAGGTTTTCTTTGAAGTATTGTGGAAGTAGGGTGACCAGCAAATGTCCAGCTTTCTTTTTCAGCTGTCTTGTTAGAAGACAGCACCGGTATCTGTGGGTTTGCCCCTCTGGTGTAACATCAAAACTTTTCAGTGACTTTTACGGTTCAGTTACTTTGGCAGACCTCAGTTCTCCATGTTAGACACACGCACTTGTATAAACATAACTGGCTTCAAGCTGTGTTAAATACAATCACTTAGCTACAAAAACAAAAAACAGAGATAATGGCTAAGATTAAGATTCCGCTTCTTATAAACATTTTTGGGCTGATAATTATTTGGAGCAGCAATCACACCCTGCTCAGCAGCGTTTTCCCCTTTTGGTTCTTTAGCTCTTGGATCTCTCCCTATTGTCATCTTCTTTGCCTTTGCTAAAAGTGCATTTTTCCTACTCTGAACCCCACAGAAACAGATTCTGCCTACATTATGGCTTAACAAACACACAGAGACACAGGACAATGGAAATATACAGCAAAAGCTGAAATATCACACTGTCACTCCTTAGGGAGAGGAAAGCTGAATATTAAGTGAAATCCTGAAGTTCCTTGTGCTTCTGCCTAAAACCATCTTGATACAAGTGGTGAGCATTAGAAACAAAAAATGTTGTGGAAGGGACACAATCAGCAAAACAATCCCAAGAATACATTTGCTTTATGTTGATGTTTGACAGTAAAATCATAGAATCACAGAATAGTTTGGGTCAGAAGGGACCTTTAAAGATCATTTAGCCCAACCCCCCTGTAATGAGCAGGGACATCTTCAACTGGATTGGGTTGCTCAGAGCCCCGTCCATCCTGGCCTTGAAAGTTTCCAGGGATGGGGCATCTGCCACCTCTCTGGGCAACCTGTGCCAGTGTTTCACGGGTGTAAAAAATTTCTTCCTTATATCCAGTCTAAATCTACCCTCTCCTATTTTAAAACCATTAGCCCTTGTCATAGCGCAACAGGCCCTGCTAAAAAGTTTGTCCCCATCTTTCTTATAAGCCCCCTTTAAGTGCTAAAAGGCTGCAATAAGGTCTTCCCGGAGCCTTCTCCAGGCTGAACAGCCCCAACTCTCTCAGCCTTTCCCCATAGCAGAGGTGTTCCAGCTGCCTGATCATTTTTGTGGCCTCCTCTGGCCCCACTCCAACAGGTCCATGTCTTTCATGTGCTTGGGGCTCCAGAGTTGGACGCAGGACTCCCGGTGGGGTCTCACCAGAGCGGAGCAGCGGGGCAGAATCCCCTCCCTCGCCCTGCTGGCCATGCTTCTCTTGATGCAGCCCAGGATACAGTTGGCCTGCTGGGCTGTGAGCGCACATTGGTGGCTCATGTCTAGCTTTTCATTCACCAGTGCCCCAAAGTCCTTCTTGGCAGGACTACTCTTGATCCCTTCATCCCGCAGCCTGTACTGGTACCGGGGGTTGCCTCGACCCATGTGCAGGACCCTGCACATGGCCTTGTTGAACCTCATGAGGTTCACACAGGCCCAATTCTCCAGCTTGTCCAGGTCCCTCTGGATGGCATCCCATCCCTCAAGTGTGTCAGCTGCACCACCCAGCTTGGTGTCATCTGCAAACTTGCTGAGGGTGCACTCAAAATGCCCTCTAAACGTGCATTCTGCGATAGATGTGAAATAAGAAAAAAAGAAACTAAAAAATGATTTTTAAAAAGTCAGTATGCAGACCAAAAGATCCCTACAAAAGAGACTACAAATTTTATTTCTAAAGAGGATCTTGGGATGTTTGTTAAAAACACCTCCCTTGCACACCATCCTCCAAAGCAATGGATCACTTCAGTCTTGGTTTGAAAGTTTAAAAAATTACCCAAAAGAAAAAAAAAACACCATCTGCTTTTTTTCAAAACTGACACTAAAAGCATGGAAATGTTTTTCCTTACAGATGAGGTCAAAACAGCCTCATCAGTCCCCTGGCACTGCCCAAACTTGAACTCTCTAAAAGAAGCATCCTGAAATTCAGAAAAGCTAGTTACAGATTACATGAACAACACAAGCTGAAATAAGAATTCAGCTTGCTTTTTATCCATATTTGTCATTCCTGCCGTTAGTTTGGACAAAGAAATCACTCTGCCAAACAGAAAAATTAAGCTTTGTGTTACCTCCGATTAAGCTGCAGCTCTGGGACTGCTCAGACTCTGGGAAGGACTGGTGGACATGAATTAGCTGCTGCTGCTTCTGCTGACTTCACTCCCACACTTACCCAGGTGTGAAGTTGTCCAGTTCACTGCCCAAACACGCTTTGAAACCTCTGAAGGGAGCCTGGTGCTGCTTTCAGTGTAGGCAAGCAGGTCGACGAGCAGATAAGCTAACGGCTGAGTGGGTTGTTGATGCGGGCTGCGATTCTTGATGCTTCACAGTGAGAATGGTGGCCAAGCTGTGGACAGGTTGTTGTTCTTCTTGTGCATTTCCAAAATTTCCTATATGTGCCTGAAGGATGTGGTGAACCCATGGAGATCAGCTCCCAGAAGCTCTTGCAAAACCCAGCCAGCAAGTCAAGAGGTATCATATATCCTGGATAGACCTCCCACACCTGAACCGGGTTAGTCTGCTGAGCAGTAAAGCAGATGTTCCTGCAGCAAAACACACATTTTAGCAGATAGCTAAGTATGATTTTCATGTTGATTGGTTGGTTGATTATATGGAAGTAATTAACTAATGAACAGCCTCTAAAGATTTTTTTTAAACTGAAAAAAATAGAGAACTTCACTGAAACATGGAGTAAGAATTTATAAAAATACTTCAGGATCCTTTCTAGCTCTTTGTTCATGCTGGGTATAAATTCAATTTGAAGTTACATTATTGTATTCTTAAAGGGTAATAATACTCCAAATTTCATAGTAATATAGCTGAAGATCTGAGAAGTCCAAAGGGTCGTTTTCTCTGTGAACTAATGTACTCTGTTGACGAAGAGGAAAGCGTGTGGTTAATATTACTGGAGAAAGTACACACTTTTATTGATGGCACTGCTTTGGTTTACTTGATTTTGGAAGACATGGATTTACTTAGGAAAATCCAGATGCGGATGATTAGATGAAAGGGAAAACTACCAAAAACAATAGGATGAGACTAAATCTGTGGAGCCACCATAATATATCTGCGTATCTGGATCACTAGTTTCTCATAATGAGTAACAGAACCTGAAAACCCTTTAACATGTGTTACATTCACAGTGAATCAACCCACGGTTTTACTCATATCCTTTTTATACTTTTACAAAACACAATTTGGATCTGGTTCCAGTGATTTAGAAACATTTTATGGCAACGGTGTCAAAGAATTTGGCAGGTTTTGCAGTTTGGAAGGCCACTGGAATCTTTTGCAAAAGCCGTGCTAATGTGTTAGTAATAATGAGGTAAGAGTAATAAATTTTTCTGCGTTGCAAAAAGTAGGATTCTTTCTATTTTTTATTGGAATATTTAGAAGCTATTCACTCTCCAGGAGATTCCTGTAGTTTTTCCTTCCTTTCAGAAGACAGATGCTGTGTAAGGGCAATGCTGGGGAGTCCATGGGGAGACTTCTTACTTTTTCTTATATTTACATGGAGATGGATGATGTGATTTGATTTGATTTGACAGAGATGGACTGAACTGTTTTGTAAATATTGTTGTTTAGAAAAGTTTTGTTTAGAAATGATTGCAAAAATTTGTGGTCTATTTACTTATAAAAGTAGAAAAAATAATGACAAGTTTGTACTGGTTTTCTCATCCCAAACTTAGTTTTTCAAAGAAGTAACTGAGAGATATCGTAGGATAGAGTTTGTATGTTTGATATAAGGGTCTAGAAGGTACATAGTGCTCCCTGGAAATTGTGGGAGTGTAAAAACACAAAAAAAATCTCACCACTCTTCCTTAAATATTTAAATGTCGAGGTGAACCACCATCACAGAATCACAGAATCACAGAATAGTAGGGGTTGGAAGGGACCTCTGTGGGTCATCTAGTCCAACCCTCCTGCTGAAGCAGGGTCACCTACAGCAGGCTGCAGAGGACCTTGTCCAGGCGGG
>Ga0065711_1035367_pt1 | contig 22412 bp, 12 predicted proteins | sample Hoacrofraction12_FD_59098 | JGI IMG/M metagenome (GOLD analysis project Ga0065711, IMG submission 59098) | Hoatzin crop microbial communities from Cojedes, Venezuela - Epithelial fraction 12 v2 (version 2) | ecosystem: Host-associated > Birds > Digestive system > Esophagus > Crop | place... | reverse complement strand
CCCATCTTTCCTATAGGCTCCCTTTAAGTACTGAAAGGCTGCAATCAGGTCTCCCCGCAGCCTTCTCTTCTCCAGGCTGAACAAGCCCAACTCTCTCAGCCTGCCCTCATAGGAGAGGTGCTCCAGCCCTTGGATCATTTTTGTAGCCCTCCTTTGGACCTGCTCCAACAGTTCCATGTCCTTCTTGTGCTGAGGGCTCCAGAGCTGAATGCAGTACTCCAGGTGAGGTCTCACCAGAGCAGAGTAGAGGGACAGAATCCCCTCTCTCGACCTGCTGGCCACGCTTCTCTTGATGCAGCCCAGGGCACGGTTGGCCCTCTGGGCTGCCAGCGCACATTGCCGGCTCATGTCCAGCCTTTCGTCTATAAGATGGCTTTTTACATCCTCAAAAGCACATGGTAAATTACTAATTCCTTATTTAGGTTCAGCCTCAGCAATGCAAAGATGTGATTAACACAAAATTATTACAGGTAGATAGCAACTGGATGGTTTGCTCTTTGTAGCTACATTTAAGCTTCACAGTTCAGCTTTTAGTTTCAGCTGCATTTGGATGTCTCCATTCTATGAGATTTTAGGTCATGGATTCTTCTTCTTATTTGTGAAATTATTGTTCATCAATTTATCATTTCACATTTCTCTAGTCAGAAGACATCATAACCACAAAAATAAGAGAGACAATGCAATCTAGCAATAACTACACAAGTAAAGCAGAATCAAAATGTCTGCTACACAGGAACGTTCAGTGTTCACCATTTGTTTGCCCAACCAATTGGGGCACTAAGAACGGCAAATCATGCATGCAGAGTTGGTTATTAGCACAGATTTTTGTTAACTTAAAAAAGATTAAAGATTTCAAACCAATTAAAGTAATTAGATTCTCAGTGCGGAGTGAAGGCATACATGTTTTGTTGGCTTGAGAACAAACTATGGGAGTTAATCGGAAGGAAATACACCTTCTGCAGCCTTTAGAAAAGTGTAACTCTGCTGTCGACATTTAGCCTGAAAAGATGCTGTTATTTAGGTGGAAGCAAAAAAAAAAAAAAAGCTACAGAATAACTGGGGCCCAAGGAGAAGTGAAATATAAAATCTGTATACACAACCCAAGGTAGCTTACAGATACAGAAATCAAAGCAAGAAATATTAGCTGCTTCTTGAAGCAGAACATTGTTAAATTACTTGCCATGAAAAATTAACCAGTTACTCGCAGAATATGATTTTTCACTGTTGTCCCCTTCACTTCTGCTTTTCTACCCTGATGTCCCTCACAGATGAGAACCTGGTCACAGATAGCAAAACTCAGCCACAAGATAATCAAATACATCATACCTCATCAAGGAAAGTATGAAAGTATGAATATTTGGGCTGTTTCCCAGTAGAGACTTACAGCACCTTATTCAACTCTTCTGAAATTCACAGCTACTTCTTCTAACAGGGGCTGTACCAAATGCTAAAAAACTGGTAGACAGTTCTCCAGCAAGTCAGAGTGGCACAAGTAGGGATGGGTATCTACAATTACATCTCACCTTCATTCTAACTTCACCATGTTCCAAAAAAACATGCGACTCTGCCATGGGTCAACTTGTGGCCACCATCTGATGTCAAGGACAAACATACACTATTTTGAATGACTTCTACCCCAAAGTTCTTTGGCTGTTTGTTTTTTAATGGACTCTCTTGCTCCCATGACCACAGAGGCTTCTGTTCAGGGAAGCTGCCTCAGCCTTTGCTGACCAACCGATCATTAAGCCCCTCCAGGTAAATGGACTCCCACAGGAAGTGCTGTCATGCGCCCTGAGCTTGGTAGATCCTCTCTTTCAGGGATGTCTACTATGCATTTTTGTTTGCAGGTGAATTTCAGGTCATCTCAGGATGTGGGGAATAAAACCAATTCCCAAGCTCTATCTTCCTTACTTCACTCTCTCACGAAAGGAGGGAGTCAGTACCTCCCTCTTGCTCTTGACCCCTTATCTATGCATTTATCCTTGGCAGCTCAAACCCTTTCCACCACTGTGGTTCCACTCTTAGTCCATATTTGCTCCCCTATTTTTCTTTTGCCTCCACCATCCGTGTGTCCCAGTTTTAATATCCTCCTACTCTGCACCAGTCCTACTCGAGCACCTCATTCCCCCTCCCCAATCCTAGCCCTACAGTCCTCTCGCTTCCACCGCTCCAGACTTCTTACAGTTCTTACAGCTATGTAGCCTCTCCTTCTGCAAGGAAAGTGTCTACTGGGACATGCCTAGATCACACGTCTTCCAAGCCCTGCCCCGTGCTCCCTCTCTGCTTTTCCAAGCAGAACACCACCACTGGTGATGTTCTCAATGCTGCCATGGAAATTAGTCTGCTTACAGAAATAAAACCCATTTCTTTAAGTAGGAAGGCTGCTACAGGTTTGGACACTGGAATTGTTCTGGTAGCCTCAGGATGCCCATCGGATCGCTCTGACATGGGTGTTAGGGTTGCAACTACTCTAACCTTTTCACTTGTGCCGCACTGCAAAATCAGAACCACAGTTATTCCTGAAGCATTTTTTGCTGACTGAAAGGGTCTATACCCTGTGTCTTTGGGCTCAGCGGTGGCAAATGGCACGCTTAATCTGGCTTGAGAGATCTTCAGTTATCTGTTTTTGGAAGTCCTTTAGAAAAAAAAAAAAAAGCCTTAATGACTGGCAAGCAGAAAGACATCCTCGTGTCTGCTGTATGCCTGAAATGCACAGAACGACCTGCCACAAGTCCAACAGCTGCAAAGTTATTGCTTTGATTCTGAGCAGCATTTCAAGCATAGGAAGTAAGGCACTGAGAAAGTTCATCACCTCTCCAACAGTAAACCACTGTCACCTACTTTAAAGGCCAATGTTTCGTTCTTTAAACAGAATAGTTAAGAGACTCGCAATTATTTCACCCTAAAAGGGAAATCGGTATAAAAGAATAATCAGCATGCAGTTGTACAATTTTAGTGTATTGTAAAGGCTTGACCTTGAAAACAGGTACTAATGCTACTCTTGCACACAGCTACTCTTCCAAAAGACTGTGTTGACTGTCTCTTACTGACATATGTTAATATGTCAGATGAAAACTCCTTGCTTGGCGAACGATCCACTGCATCTGTGTGAAAGCTACTCAGAGAATTAGGAAATCCATTTAGTAAGGCCACACAACTGTAGAAGTCCACTATATTGAATAAAATAACTTTATTTACTTGATTTTTTTTTTTAACAAAGTTTATGGAATTTGAAAGTAGACAATAAAAGGTAACTTTTAACTGAGACTTAATGTGGGACATTCTCTAGCCAAAAATATGTCAAACATTAAAACCATAAAGAACTCCAAGGTTCTGTGCTATACTGTATGATATGTAAACAGATTTTGAAAATACTTTCCTATTATCTATTTTGACACAGTATGCACAAATCTAAAAAAATAAAATAAAAATGAAGTTTAAACGCCTCAAGGGATTTCTTAAAAGTAAAGCCATTTGAAGAGCCATTTACAGTCTGCTGTGACAAACATATATATAATCAAAATACTGCCTTTTTTCACAATGCAGAATAACCTGCTGAAGGCAACTCCCTATCTATCAAAGTGATGCCAGCAACACAGATCTGACTGTATGACTCCAGCACTTAAAAGAGCACATTGGTTATACATGGCTTTTAACCTTGGGCTACAATTATGCTACCAGAACTAAATTCAAGTCTAAATCAGTCATGTAGAGAGGTGTGTGTCATCTGAACACTGTTTAGAGTCCTTGTTTTCCAAATCTGATGAAGGTGGTGAAGGCGCTCTGAGGTTCTTGTGCTTACATTCAGGGCGGGATGAACTTTGCAAATACCAGGTTCTCCAATCAATGACAAACCACAGATCCCAAAGTAGGCATGTAAAGCATCTGAAAGAAGGACAGAAAAGGAAAAAGAAAATTACGTCAGACTGTCACAGCCAAGTGTTCCTGGATTCCAACACTCCTGAATAATTGCAGCCAAAGAAAACAAACAGGTGCTATATTTTAAACTTGACTTTTGACAGAAAGCCAATTTCTGCCCAAAGTCACCCACATGAACTGATAGTCTGCAATCTCTAAAACTAGAGCCTAGTTTTATTTTATAACAATGCTTGCCCACTACTTTATTTTTTCTGAGTGCTCAGGCCAAACAGCAAAAGAACTCGAGGAGCTGGAAATGACATCTGTCAACAAAGCAAGTTTTCTTCCCGAACATGAAAGAATTTTTTCGCTGATTACTTCATGAACAGCTCACTACTGAAACACCAAAATTAGTGCCAACAGCTGCCTATGAGCAAGATTCAGAAGTATGAAAGAAGTCATTACTTTACCTAGCTTCCCCCCTTCCTGGGAGAATACCCTAAGGATAGGTATTCATGAGGTGGCTTGATCAGCAATAACAGATGACTGCCACCAAAAACGGATGCTCTTATTCCCTTGTCCCAGGCTGCTTCTGCTGTCTACCCTATACCAGCACTACAGCTTGCTGAACACCCTCCAGGACCTAAAGCGATTGAAAAAACATGGAAGAAAATTAACCCAAGAAGGAGAAAATGGACAGTTTTCTGACATTTTGGTGAATTAAACTGCTTTGCAGAAGGTTTTGATATACATCAAAGCTAGTGCAAAAAGGAGAAAGGATGTGCAGCAGTACTTTGGGAAGCTGGGAGGAAGAGAAGCGAGCCTGCCTCCTCTGAGCAGCAGCAAACCATTAGATTGGATTATCTGCCCACAAAATCTAGGGCTAAAGATGGAAACGGGACATGAATTTAACGTGCCCCTTACAAATTCTCAACACATAGCAATCTTTTGGAGGTGCCAGTGAATTCCTGTTTGATTAAAACGATGTTACAAGAAGGAATCTGGATAGAGACACTCTGGAAGAAGGCTTCTGCTTATCAGCATTAATATGCAGACAAAAGCATGCTCAGCAGACACAGCCTCTACTGATGCTGCAGAAAGTATGTCAGGTAAGGAGTCCTCAACTTCAGGTGATACAGTATATTAACCCCTGTGGACAGATGCACTGATACCCACTAAAAATGATATACAAACCTAATGTATGGCTATTTGGTGGGTTTAACCACTGAGTTCAACAGTTGTGCAAATCCATGCTAACTTAATACTCAGGTTAGTTCTAGCTAAAACACATATATGCAGCCTGTGTACTCCTCTGTTTCAAGCTATGAAATACACCAAGCTTTCCAAGGTTAAAAAACATATGAAAAAGTGTTTAGACCTAAGTAACTCACAACTACAGAATGCAGCATGCAACCTTTCAACTGTTCGGCTGCTGCCTTAAAAACATAACAAAATAAGGTGTATTTATACTTCTATGAGAGCAAATCTCACTTCAGTGTTTCACATGTAGTAATTGTGCATGCTGATTTTCATCCTCTCACTCTCTTATGTTAAATCTTTTGATCTTTCTCTTGCATAATCTGTAATTCACATGTGCTACCAATTCTTTTATATTGCATGTCATTTAAAGATAACAAGCAAGATGCATTAGAGTTGCAGCACAACCTCCTAGGGCATGCAACAGTACATCTAGTAATTTAAAAGAAAAGTTTATTGAAATCTAGTCTTGACATGCACAATTCCAAAAATAACCCAAATCGCTTGGGTATGTGTCCTAGCGAAATGTTGACTAACCCTGGTAGGCAGCTAAGCACTGCACAGCTGCTCGCTCACTTCCCCCCTCTCACTTTACAAAAGCAAAAGTGAGAAAACTCATGGGTTGAGTTTTCTGAATAACAGTTCTGATGGAAAGCAAAAGCCGTGGGTGCAAGCAAAGCAAAATAAGGAATTTATTCACTGCATCCCATTGGCACGCAGGTTTTTAGCCACTTCCCAGAAAAACACTAACTCCAAACATCCTCCTCCTTCTTTCCCCAGCTTTTACTGCTGAGCACAACACCATGTGTTATGGGGTACCCCTGTGCTCAGTGGGGTTCAGATGTCCCAGCTGTGCTCCATCCCAACTTCTTGTGCACTCCCAGGCCACTCGTTGGCAGGGCAGTAGGGGGAGCAGAAAAGGCCTTGACTCTGCATAAGTACCGCTCCACAACAGCTGAAACATCAGTGTGTTATCAACACTGTTCTAGTCATGAATCCAAATCACAGCACTGTATGGGCTACTAGGAAGAAAACTAGTGTGGTTTAATGTTTATAACAAGTAGTATTAACACAAGGCAGCAAATCTAACTGCTTAACATGGAAAACTTGAAGAAAAAATACGTATCAGTCACTTCTAAACAAAGAACAGAACAAATACAGTAGGTGCTTCGTTCTGTTTTGAGGTATAAATCTCCCTACTGAGCCAATGTCTGTGCCTGCTTTATGCAACAGTAATACTATTACTGCTACAATGATGCTCAGAACATTCTTCAGATAAAAGCCCTTCCTGTGTTTGACAACCTGTAGTCCACTATAAACAAACCAACCATCATGTCCTCATTCAGTTTGTTATGCTCATGTTTTCAGAGGACTACTAGTATTTAAGAGTCTTTTGACTTTCTAGATTTATTTTCATAGCCAAGAAGTTTTCTAAGCTCACTACTCAATAAGCATGCTGGCCCAAAGACTATTCTAAAGGAAAAAAAAAAAAAGTGTTAAGTAACGCTACCAGCCTCCAGAAGCAGGATTCATTGAAATGATGTCTGTTAGCACAAGAACATCAGGACTACAAAATAGTACTTCCCTGCACAATCAGTTGTGAAAAGTTACTTGCAACTTTGGAAGTCCATATAATATATAGATTATCATAAGCACTTGACTGTTTTCTGCAATTTCTTCTACTCCTCTTTCTAAAAATATTACTGCAGAGCGAAGACAGGTTGGCTACCTAAATTTAAACAGAGCTTTTATAAAGTAGGAGCTACAGACGTTCAAATTCTGAATCCATCTTAGCACCTCTGAAAAAAGAGCACATTCTTACTTTGCAAACTTTCCCTGGAATACTCTGTCACATCAGAGTTTTGCAACAAACCAAACTGAGGCCACTGTTACCAGCTTTACAAATGCTAAACGCTTCAAGAAGAACAAATAATTTCTGTCCATACTCAACCTCAAAAGAAGTACTAACTCATTTGCAAGATCACTCATATCACTGTCGTTATGTTCACATTTTGCATTTACACTGGAGTCAAGAGGACTGTATATCTAACGACCAGTAGGCTTTCAAGATCAATTGAGCTGCACAGACACTTCATGTTAGTGAAGTGTGAAACCTTTACTGTGGAGATACACAACAATCAAAAGACAGCTTGCCTTTCAGATATTAGACTGAGTTGGTAGGAAGCTCAGCTGTCTATGTGTGACAATTAAATCACATTCCACAGAAACAATCTTTGTAAAGTTGCATTTATAGTCATTCTTCACATTACAACTGCGTTAACTTTTTACTCTTTCCTTCAAAACGTGAACACAGACTAACGCCACCAACTGCCTGAGGAAAGGATGCTGATATAAGCCCACCTATCACAGCAAAACAAGAGAGACAACAGAAGCTTGCTTTATAAGAAACAATGTTCAGGCTGGAACACCACAAAAAACAAAGCAAAACAGATTTATTATTAGTCTTGCCTTTCTCAAATCTTATCTCTAACTATCATACCTATGCTAAAAGACAGTTTAAGGAACTCTGCACATGACTGGGGTTTTAACAGATTTTTTAATTCCTAGGTCACTAAGTAAATGGTTCATCAAGATAAACAGAAATACTTCCTCCAAATAATACTGACTGCTCCATATAATGCAGAGTAAATACAACGAAGTCCTCAGGAATCCTAAGCTGGTTTTCAGGGGAGTGGGAGAAGGACATCTATCACAAGCACTGTGCTTCTAGTGTGGGTCCACCTTGAAAAATTCTCAACTGTTGTTCAAAATGAAATGATGAAAGGATGAAATATCAAGGCACTGATTCTGAACACAGCCTTTATTATGACTAAATTTTTATCTTATTTGGTCAGTTTACAGACTGCTTACTTTCCCTGTACAAAATGCCTCTGGGCAACACTACTGGTACAAGGTTTGCTTTCACAAGTTTGCAATATCTTCATTGAATTCTAGCATCTTCTAAAATTATTTAAAATTAAAAGATTTTAGCATCTTTTAAAGGTTTCACTACTTCAAATTATCCACTTCCAAAAGGATAATAATTATTTTTCACGTGCACTATGTATAATTGCTATATGTAACTACAATCTGTGAATCATAACATATAACTGTAAACTTTGACTGTTTTTATATACATCAATGACTTATGAATAAGCTTAAAGGATTCGTTCATTAAGGAAACAAATGTTTTGAAATCTTTTACTCAGGCTGTTTACAAAGATACCCACTGCATAATATTCCTTTTCACTAGAACAGTTAAACACGTATGGAAAGGCTTCTCCAGCTCTAAACAGACAGCCACACACTTTTAGCAACGGTCTAAACAACAACAGCTCGATTGCTCTGTGGCTCAACAGGGAAAAACTTTACCTCTCTTTTTCTACTTAAATTGTGAAAATCTTGTATTTTAAAGGGGTTTTTTTTTCCATTTTTTGAAGGACATTGAGGAGAAAACTTCCTTTACACCTTTCAGATGTCTGACTGCTTGAATGTATTTCTAGCTTAGAACACATTCACCATAATTTCAAAAAGTAAATTTACCTGGATGACTATCTGGCCACTTGGCAAATCCACCAACAAGGCGATCTTGAGTTGACAGGATGTAATTTCGGTTTTTCTCAAAATTTGTATATTCGAATATGTTCAAGAGCTGAAAAGAAATCAGAGCATTACAGTAATCTACTAAATCTTACTATATTTTTAATACCAAAATACAGTGCCTATTCATCAGAGAAGCAGTGATAGCAAAGACAGTAGTAATCTGGTAAACCTCGATATCCTGCATTTTTGCAAGATGAAAGAAAGACCTTTATAGTGATCACTGCATATTCATGCACTTGTGTCAAATATGTAACTCTTTCAGGCAAAGAAAAGACACGATGCTTAAACTAATCAAAACAATAACTATGCTGTAGCTGTTCTGTACACTACCTTCAATGTTGCTCCCACCCAAAAGGAATAGCAAGTGTCTACAGGTTTGTTGGGTCGTCCATGGTAGCCATTCTGTTGTCTCATTATACACCACCTTCTTATTCTGTTCAGTTCTTTCTCTGAAAAAACTTCCTCCAGTTTACCCATCAAACACAGCGATGCGATACCACAAAATGTTGAGCCACCTGTGAAGTATATTATACATTATATTATATATATAGGTATAATTAGTTTGGTTTGCAATGTTTTGCTACCCAGATTTTCACTGAAGATCTTATGATCTCAGTCAAAATTTAACTAGGGTAGTAACTATTAAATCAATGGATTTTTAGAAGTATGAAAGTGTTAATTTTAAGTCTAAAATCCAAATAAATAAAACCACTTTAGTTAAGCACGTGTGTCAAAGGGGAAGGAAAAACTCCACCCAACTCTTGCACAAATAAACCTGAATTAATTTTCTTAAAGATGGACTGCCTCCCAATGCTGTGCAATTTGCATTACACAGCAGTTGCAATGCAACAGAAAACATTTCTTCATATGTAACTTAAAAAAGAAAGCTGTTGGGATGCCAGCAATCAGACTGAAGCAGAGATGCCAAAGGCAGTCTCAGACACAATCCCCCAGAGGATATAAACAGACAGAAGTGTCTGATGAGCAGAAAGCAAAAAAAAATATTAAGGAAAACACAAAGGCATGGCTAATACTATGAAAAAACTGCTGGACTCTGATGGTTGTAATAAACACAAATTATGCTTCCAAGGAATTCTTTCTTGTCAAGGAAACTGCACTATAAAATTTGGAATTAGAAGAGGAACTCATGTTCTTTGTCTGTGTACCATGGCCATCACTTTCTAAAGCCCATCAAAACTCATGCTCAGTCTATTACCTGATATGATAAAATTACAGCCTGGGAAAGACTGTAAGCAAGCTGTAGATACAAGACATAGGGCCGCAAGTTCCTTACACTACCCCAGTGCTGAAACATCCCAGGAACTCTAAGAGTGATTTTCATTCTCGTGCTGAAATGCAGCAGGAGAAGCATGCTTAAGTAATGCTATCTCTTATCACTAGCATTCTACAGTAACTTAGTTAACTGATTTTTTAAATACATAGGGGTATAATTGAAGTTTTTCACCTCTGTCCATCCTGCAGGAAGAAAACAGATGGAATTCTACCAAAGCTCAATACCAAGAATAAAGCTAGCAAACATGTGATAGATTTACTATCAGTCACACAAAAATCATTAGCTTCTCTTGGACGAGCAGACCACTACTTCATGGCATACAAACATTTTGCTTAAAAACATCAGTCTCTTGGGAATTCCTACCTTCGCAACTACTACCGTTTACAAAAATTAACTCCTGCTTCAACACTGGAGCCCCCAATGGATGCTGTAATCTACCAGAGGAAATGCTTTGAGGTTTTACTAACAGCTGCTGAAATTGGAGATTATCAGGTGCGCTGCACAAAATCTCCTGAAAAAAATCCACAGAGCAGCAATGGTACATGTAAAAGAAGTTCACTCTCTCAGCAAGAGATGAGAACTACCGCCAACACCTTTCAACAAAATATTCATGAGATAAGATTAATGGAGTTGATATATTAAGAGCCCATCTGGTCTGATACTAAGGGAAGATGAGAGATTTGCTCCTCCTCATTCCACTTCCTTAAAACTAGGAAAGAGATAAAAGCATGACACCCCCTGCACCTCTTACAGCATTTTCAATCCCAGTCTTTAAACCAGGCGTAGAACGTGGTAACATTCTTACCATGAGATTCCAGTCCAGCTCCCTGCGCCAGGCCGTTATCATAAGACTGAAGAAAAAAAAAAAAACCCACAAACCAGTTACTTTAGTACCAAATCACTTTCACAGACATTGCAATTTCTCAGTTTACTAGCAAAATTATCATCAGACCATAACCACCATTTAACCTGATTAAATTCTGAACCCAACCCTCAAAAAGCTCTCAGCACAAAACAGTTAACAAATCAGCCTTGTTTCAACGCAGGCAGCTTTTATGACTTTCATGGAATTTATTTTAGTTGTGACGTATGCTAAAAGTCTGAAAATGGGTAAACAAGTTCTTGCTAAAAATTGAAAGCATGTAATGCAGATAACCCTTAAAGGAAAAATACACAACAATTTTTTTCTTCATAAAAAGAGGAAAAGGATACAAAATTCCAAACAAAGTTAAATGGATAAATTAAATCTGTCTCTAACCCAAAAGATGGTTAACACACAAAAAGACAAAATGAAAGGTACTATTGTGTGTACAATACTCAAGTACAAGAAATGCGTTATCAAGAAGCAAGAACATTAGGCTTTAAAAAAAGAACATTAGGCTTTAAAAAAGACTACGGAGTGGGGGAGGCAAACCAGAACTGACATCATCATAAAGCATACTATTGGACTAAATTTGACCTGCCCTATAAAATTTTACTGTTAAAAAATATCTTAACAATGCCGAAAAATCACTTTGATAAGCAAAAGCAGAAACTTGAGTCTGATGAACAAAGCACCAAGAATATTACAGTACAGGTCTGTTATGAGCAACGTAGGAGCAGGTGATATTGTATACGTAGAAATAATAATCTTTATTCCTTAAAAATTCATTAAATCATTTTGCATGATAAAAAACAAGAGATCCGAGTAAGTTATTTGTAAAATGGAAAATGTTTATTTTACAACAGTTCATAGAATGCTTAATTAGTTACCACTGGACAAATAGCAAACTCTTTAGTAGGAACAAAAATCATTCAACCTTTTATGTTTAACTTTTAAAGTTAAATAACAAAGATCCTACGCTTTCTATAGTAGCTGCTCAATTAATGATTTGTTCAATATCTGATCAGACAGGTAGAAAGCAATTTCAACTGCCCCCACCCCCGTGCTGACTATGAATTTCTCCTGTTTTCTCCAAAATATTTAGAAGTGGCTAGTAGATACAGGACACCTTGACAGACTCCCATAGTCCTAACCAAAGAATGCCTACAGGAGCTAGCATGTCTTTAGCAATGACCTAAGGATTGTTTTGTAGATCTGTTTTTAAAGCTGGCATTGGGAATAAAAAAGGAAACAGAAGCCACATTAAAACTCTATTTCTCAGTTTTTGAATTCTTGCTGCAAGTTGAAGCAACTAAAGAGAGTAACATCTGATAGATACACTTCAAGCTGCAGCTCGACCTTCTGAAGTTTGAACAGGTCAATTTTAAGTAATTCCTATGAATACCTGAATGTTATAACACACAGTGTAAAACACTTTGCACCGCCTTTTGAGAATGCGGTCCAAACGTGCTACTACACTCTACAGGCCCATTAATTGCTAAGCAAAGGCAAGCTGATTAGCAAAGCTATGCTGGCAAAGCTAATTACAAACAGCAATTGTAAAAGGAGGTGGTTTGCTTTACACATGACTAAGTAATTAGCTGTGGAGAAAAGCTGTTAAGTGTGCATCCCACACAGTGTACTATGTTGGGCTGTACAATTAGCTTGAAATTTTAATAGACAATAGTTGACCTTTGGCTGACTGGTGCCTATTTATTTACATGCAGCAGCTGCTCTTTGGGGACTTGTGTGCAACTAGGGAAATATTTTTGTTTCTTTGTCCTTTTGAAAGGGCCCAGGAAATCACATGCAAAAGAGGCTCTAGGTTACTGCAACATGAAAGCTATACAGTTAAATACATACTATCCTCAGGATATGTGTAAATCCAGTTGGGTACAATCTCTACTTCATATTTTAAAAGCTGCACAATCAGCTTCACTATATCAACAGACTCATGTATTTGCATTTCAAGAGGACTCTACTGGAAGAACCAGATGCTACACTTAAAAGTTCTTGCAATATCTCTACCTGAAAACCAAGTTTGTAGTAAATCAAGCAGTGTTGCAAAAAGCAGTTATTTTAGGGTCTGTGGTTTGGTGAAGTCATTCAAAATTTCAGCTTCTTAGTGCCTTTTGTTTTTTGACTAGTGATATATCTGACTTTTAAACGTGAAAGCAAAAAATCAACTTAGGCTGATAAAAATTGTGATTGGAGCCTATTTCACTGACAATAAAACTCATCCAGAATTGTTCTCGTGATCAGTACTGTATAAACATTTCTTAGTCAAGTAGTAACAGAAGGCCATCTAGTCTGTATGAAGATTCAATTCTTTTTAACCCAGCTACTTTTCTGAATAAAGCAACACCATTGTTTCGTGTTCCAGTCTTCTGCTGTTCTTAACATGCTTAACTACACAAACTCCCTCCCTACTTCAGCTGTATTGAATTATATCTATCACATTTCTGATACTGCATCACTAAAGAGAATAAGTTCCAAAGAATAACCTAAAAAATCCAGGAGCTTATTATAAAGATTACTGGTCTTAACCACTCCTGTTACTCTCCATCCAAGTTCGTTGCACTTCACATGTATGCCAATTTAAATAACTCAAAAAAAGTTTGTTAACTATCACTTGCTTCATTTACGTGCAAATGGTGACATATAATTGTAAAACAAAACCACACCTTTCTGTCACAGCAATTTACTACTGAGCAACACAATCTGCTTTGCTTTATAATTAACGTAAGCAGCAGAACAAGGCAACATTGTAGGAAAGAGGAATAAGCATTTGCAAGAAAATCTATAGCAATATTCACTGTATAGCTAGTTACACAAGGAGTAACAAATGAAATAATCTCAAATAGAATTTACTTTGAATTACTACATATATAGGTTATTTCTAGCACCATATACAAAATCTTAGCAGAGAAAAAAGGCTAATATTCTTGAATAACATATTTCATGTTCATTGCATTTAAGCAATACACTTTAAGAAAGACTTGCTTCTTCTGACAGCTAATTGAACTGGAATACATCTCATGAAGGGTCATGGAAAGAGATGAATGAGACGAAGGAACATCCACTACCGTGAAATGATTTTCACAAAGGGCGACTCTCTGAGCATTTGAGACTTCCTTAAACACATCTTCACCTCTACGATGTGACCAAGCAGAATGCAAAGACTTCTTGTATTTGCCTAGAAGTTCCAGGCACCTAGCAACCGAGTTGGTGCACTGAAATACCAGTCTGACCAAGCAGTGCACACCCAGAAAACCCAGACGAAACTAGTGTACATACGCATACCAACTCTGCAGTGCATTCACAGCAAACTGACACTTAGAGAAGATGTCCTACTGAACACACTATATAGTCAATCTACCATCTCACAGTAAGCCCGGACAAAAATATAGTTTCTTGTTACACATAAGCACATTCTAAGGAGACTGCTGCCTACTGAACACTGCTTACAGGATCTCTTTGAGTTACTCTCTGAGCTGGCTGGGAAAAGACCTCGTCTTTGTGATAAGCCAGTGTCTTCCGGACTTTGACCAAGCCCAGACTTCAGTCTTACTTCACTGGTCAACCAAAGTATTACTACAGGCCCTTCCAAAGAGGTCTTGTTCTGTTCAGGCTTTTTCTTTTTTCACTTTTTTTTTTTTTTTTTTAAAGTGGTGTTAATTTTCCCAGTAGGAGCAATTCCAAATTGGAATTTGCAGATTCAAGGATTAATGCTAAGGCTCTAGAAGCAAACTATAAATTTGGTTCAAGATCACTGTAGACAGTAAATCTCCAGCACCATTTGAAAGCTCCAAACTTTCAAAAATTCTTCGCTTGCCTCCTCGATCAGCGGCCTCATATAATGCTCTCTAGTTATTGTCTTAGAAAGAAGTAATTGTTCCGGGCTCACTTCATCTTTTCAGTGCTACTTATTACTTTACATACCTCTGTCACAATCCACTTAATCATCGCGTTTCCAGAATGAAGAGTCCTAGCATCTTAAGTGCTCCTTCTACACAAGCTGGTTCATACCTCTAACAATTCCACTCAACTTTCTTATACCCTTCCCAGTTCCACCATATCCTCTTGGACCAAAAATACAGTCAGGGTACAAAATGCTAACCAACAGTTGACGAGATGTATAGCACAACATTATGAGGCATCTGCTCTTTGGTTTTGTTCTCTATTCTTTCTTAGTATTTGATTCTCCTATTCTATCTCTGCTAAGCTACCTGATTAAAGGCTCACCTCAGTAACCACAAAGGTCCAGCAAGGATCAGAGGAGGAAAAACCCTTCCAACCTAATCAGTGAAAAGTGAGCAGCACCCTGACTCCGTTGCTCCCTCACACTGTCAAAGGAGAATGGATAGATCATTGTCGCTGGGTGAAGCCTGCCAAGAGGAGTCAGCAGAGATCTCCTCACCGTGGAAGCCCATGCTAAGTGGGCTACTAACTACGGGGGTATAGGAGCTCTTATGGGATTGCAAGGGGACAAAAATCTGGGATTGTGTAAACTTGTTATGGGATGTTTTCTGGGGAATGCATGCGTGTGCACAACTTATTATGGGATGGCTAGGGGAAGGACCAATGGTAAGAAAGAGAAAGATCAAAGCAGACTGGAGAGGAACTAGCAAGGCAAAACAGAGGCAAAAAGGGGATAAAAGGTGCTAGGAGAGCGTGAACAGACTGCTGGTCTGTATGCTTGCATAACTAAGCCCTGCCCTTGACCACCTGATCACCCTGGTTGGTCCAAGACTTATAAAACACTTTTTAAAACTATCTTCTGTGGACCTGTGCTATCTATTCCAAGTGTGCACGTATGTGAATGCTAGCAAACTTCAGACCCAAGTAGTTAGTGGGTAAGACAGGTGGTCTGAGTACCAGCAACTGGAGTGGGACCATGAATCTCACAGGCTTGTAGGCTGACCTGCCAGAAGTGGGGGAGACATGGGCACTAGACGACAGCTGTTGGATGGACTATCAGTACCAAGCACAGCATCAAGGCTTTCTCCTTTTCACCACTTCACCATCCTGCAGTGAGTAGGCTGGGGAAGAAGCTAGGAGGTGACACAACTAGAACAGCTGAACCCAACTGCCCAAAGCAATATTCTGTATGCCATAACCTCACGCGCAGCAGTAAAACTGGGGTAGCAGAAGAAGAAGGGGTGAGGAGGAAGAAGGTGTCTTCCAAGATGGCTGATGCCTGGAGACTGGCTGGGCATCAGTCTGCCTGTGGGAGGCCGTGACTGACTGACTGCCTTTGCATCACTTGTTTTTCTCCTCTTTTCTTCACTTAGCTAACCGTACGTCCATCACTGAGTTTTCTTGCTTATGCTCCTCCTATTCTCTCCTCTGTCCTGCTGAGGTGTGTTGGGGGAGTAAGCCAAGCAGAAACACATTAAAAAGCATTAAAAGCAATGTAGGAGTGATAGCATAAAGTTTTGTTCATCCTCTCAATTCCAGCATGCAGGCTAATGTCATGAATGTACAACGTATGGATTAGATGATTTGAAATTTGTTGAAAAAGAACATATGAATAAAATTATGCTCCTAACCAGTCTATGGCAGTGTGCCAGAAAGCTTCTTGTGATGTACAGTAAGAAATGCTTATGCATCTAACCACCTCCTTACATAATAAACAAAAAATAAAACCCAATTTGGTCTGAAGAAGGAGATGAAGTCTTTTTTAGACTTGTTTCTCACTTCAATTTCACAATCTCACTGCTGGCAGCAACTACTAAAACATACTGGTTTACAACTGAAGTTGTATATTGTGGGAATCGGCTGGGCCGCAGGCAGCCTTGACGGTCTTGATGGAATAGAGCCGTATCTATGAGCTAATTATTTTGTGCACCTGTGGTTGAAAAACAGGAGGAAAGGAACAAAGAAACAGGACGGGAAAATCCAACTCTTCGATAAGCGTGAAGGTTGCGTGAATGGACGCATGATGACCAATCAGAAGAACAAAGGAGCTACATGCCAAAAGACCCTCACCAATGAGACTATGGGGCTGGGGGACAAGGGGATATAAAAATGTGATGATTAACCATTACAGTGCTTCTGCTGCTGTCTGCTTTTGCTTGCTTTGTGACTGCCATAACTTATTATGGTGTGCTGCCACAGTATATCATTATAAATTTTGGCTCTTTTTTATTGACCAGAAGAGTTTACTATGCATGTTTAGTCACATTCAAGAAATTGTAATTTTCAAGATTACTCAGTTTCTTTGAAAAACATTTATTTCAATCTGGGAAAATGAAACTCAATTACACTAATGAAAACATAATGAAAAACCCCTGAAAAATCTTTTTCTCCAACTAAGTATGAAGACCGCTTTCACAGAGAAAGAAAAAAAATGTGTATATACTAACATTTTCCTTCATTCCAAGTATCTAATAAATAAATAATGAAGTGCATGACTGGAAACTCTTACTAAGTTTGAACTGATGTCATTAATTAGTTTTTCTTTTGATTCTGTATATAATTTAAAAAGCAGCACTACAGCTCATTAAAACGTATTTTATTGATGCAGTGTTCTATTATGCATTTTTTCTAACTTATAGGAACATCAGGCCACAATTTCAAAAAAACTGCTTTAAATTTTAAGTTTTAAAGAAAAAAGGTCAGATTTAATTTGCAGTGAACATACACACCAAATAAAAATATCTAGCTAGTACACAAATTACAACGAAAATACAAATGAAAAAAAAAAAAAACAACCCAGTGTATTTTTTCATTTTCCACTCGCTAAAGTAGGAACAAAAGAGAAAGAAATTACCATAATATTTCAATCTGGATGGGGGGATTTTTTGTCACAGTTAAGAAATAAAGCTAGGAACTTTAAAATGTAGTAGGAAATTACACTTTGTGAATACTCACCATACTTCTTCTAATGTAGTCTATCGCTTTTTTCATATCCATGCCTGACCAGTTATCGAGCATATAGCAGATGCAGGAAGCACAGTACACAAACCTCATATCATTCTCACTTCCTTCCAGCACGGCACAGAAACTGAAAGAAACATTTCTGTCATTATACGCTGTATAGCCTGTTATATCAGAAAATACAAAAAGCAGTTTGTCACCATTTAGAGCATGATGGCAATAAACAGAGTGGCAGATACCAAAACCAGGACACAGCTGAAGGATTGTGTAATTTTTCCTCTAAAAATTAGTTACTTCTATTTACAGTATGCACATAAATATAACCCAAAGCTATGCTGGATCTTCTTTTTAGAACATGTGATTCTAACTAAGCCAAGCAAAATGAATGTAACTATTAACATTTAGGGGCCTGGGTGACTTTATCTCCAGCAATGTAATGACACTGGTCTTCATTTATTTGAAGAGATTAATGCTCACATTCTTTCACCTATCACAGCATATGCGATGCAGGAATTACCATTTTACCATTTACTGTTCAGGGCAGAATTCTTTGCCTTCCTAGAAATCTGGACAGTTGACAAGGCTTTCTTTCCTCACTGCAACTTTAGGATCAGTTTCCTACGTGTAACAGTAAAAACCACCTTCAATCCAGTTTTTGATGTCTTATGGCTACAATCTTTCCAAACTCTACGAACTTTTTAAAGTTGCTGTATCTGAGTTATCTAGGTACAATCCTGTGCTCTCTGAGACCCTTAAAATGAAGATGTGATTTGCTGCCTGACAAGCCTCAACTTGGTTCAAAGAGTTAGTGTATTTTGAGGACTTCACCATTTGCAAGAAGCCAGCACAAAAGAATATTCTGATGAGTCGTCCTGACACACATCTTCTAAAAAGGGGGAGGGAGGTATTTCCGACTTTAAGACAGTCTTTAAAGCACGACTATCACCACAATGACACTCCCTCTTTGACTCTACAATTCAAGTATGTATCTCATCTCCTTGCACAGAAAAGCCTCCAACATTTACTGGAAGATATTTTCATCTCTCCTAACCCCAATAGTGCCAGGCCCTTGCTCTCTGCAGCTCAGATAAGGATGAACTCCATTACTTTCTGGATACGGCACAGTACATTCTGGGAAACAAGACACTTTTTAAGGAAATGCCAGTACCGTGGTTTACAATCTTGCTTCATCCTCAGGTGATAACCACGCTGTATGTTATCCACATACTTCAAATCAAAGACATAAATTAAAACACATCTATTTATTCATAGTGTAAAAAAAGACAATATATATTTTTTTTTAGTTTTTGTTTCTTCACACCTGTCTTTTGTTAACTAAGGCTAGCATACTTACACTCTCTTTCCCTCACTGAGCTCACTCGCCATTTCAGTCTGGTCAAGGCGAGATAAGTTCAAGTTCTGGCCTTCACAGATCCTCCCCCTTTGGGGCAGTAAAAGTGGTTTTCATAGGTATGAAAATGTCTGTCACACTAGAAACTGACTCCTGCCAAAGTAGCTATTCCATACCAGAGATATGCAAAGCACCCTCCTTTCCTTGTAGGGGATAGCTGGCACTCTTCAGCAGGGAATATAAAACACAGCATCATATACAAGAGTTATCAGTCTGTACATTAAAACCACATGATGCAAACATGCAGAAGAGGTTAGTTGCATGTAGCTTATTACTGTAATCAGGCAAGATAACAAGTAATCACTTCAAGACGCTAGTGGGTTGGGAGCATCTCCTTCCTTTGGGATATACTTTAAAAACAAAAATGACATATAATAGAAATGCTTAGAACAATGGAACAGGCACCTCCACATGCTTGCAGAAACTGAAAACTGCAGCAGATCAATAAATGCACATATATGTATCTGCACAAAAATCTCAGGACTTGGCCCATCAAGGTCAGTCTGCTGTTACAAATCACAGAATAACTGTACATCATACAATTCATATTCACCACTTACATTCCGAACATTCTGGAGTTCGTGTTTGTTTTTTCTTTCTAAAAACATGCAACACCGCATTTTAATAGCTGTGTTACAAAAAAAAAGTTTTAATTATTGAAGATGTCTAGGCAATACAAAGCCATTTGACCAAAACAAAAGCTTTCTTAACTCATAAAGGGTGATAGCAATTTCATTGTGAAATGAAAGATAAGTCCTTCAGGAACATTTCTGTAATTCTGCATTTCTTAAAGTACTCTTTCAAAAATGACATTCAGTAAAATTTAACAACATAGACAGATTGTGTGCCTTAGCAGAAGTCTTCATTAGCTACCAGTGTCAACCTGCTTTAAAAAAAACCAAAAAACCCCACCAACAGAAGTAGATCAAGGGCTACACAACACTTATTAAAAAATGCATGCAAAAAGGACAGACTTCACAATGAAGTTTAGTAATATACTCCTACTACAAGTAACATATAGGCTAATTCACCCTGTATATTGATATCTGGAATCTCTCAAAAACTAAACAAAGCCCATTCTCCCACAAAGCACAGCAAACTTCATCCTACTAGTGCTCCAGGGCCCTGCAAAAAAACAAGAGACTACGAACACAGAAAACCTCACTTATATAAAGGACAGAGCAGAAAAACTACCATTCCCCAGACATAAACCAGTCAACTAACTTTCGAGTACCAAGCATCTACAGTTGTAAGCAAATATTGTCATTCTCTAGTATGACAATGCTGTTTGGTCCTCTAAACTGGCACGTGTTCTACGACTGTTACTGATTACCCACCAAACTATTTTCTAATAGAAAGAAAAGGTTCTACAGCTATTTTCATAAAAACCATGTCTCTTACGTTTCATTCCACATCTGTGTTTTCTATGAACCTTGCAGAGCCGTAGAATGTAAAATATCTTTTACCTTCCATCCTCCAGCTGGAGAGCTCTGAGTCCTGCCAGTACGGCATCTTTATTTACTCGACTTAAATCATCTCCAAGAATAACCAGACATGACAGACCTGTGTAAGTCATTGCTATGTGACCACTATCATAGGGATGAGATACACCCGGACCCTAGAAAAAAGGGGAAAAAATAAAAATGTTGAAATATCATAAGACCTTATATTACAGTCAAGCATTCACTATTTAAAAAAAACTAACAGGTAAACAGAGTTCTTTTCCTTTCACTTATTATGGTTAAACTGAATGCATCCCACTCAACGTTCATAATCAAACTAAGCTACTGCACAGCTCTGCTACCCTTGTAAACAGTTGGTCAGCAGGAAGCTTTGGAAAAAAAAGCTTTGCCATGAGTGATATTTATGCAAGAGTTAAGCAAAAAGATGGGATGTGCTCAACTGTACTTAAGTTCATCCCAGCACAACACTGGGCATTGGCTTCCTGGCAGCTAGATAAGAACTGTTGAATACCCAAACCTCTGGAGGCCTTTTCCACAAAGACTTTACAATCTAATGATCTACAAGCAGAAAGCAGCGTGAGGAATTACTAGTAATGTCTCTGTCAATTGAAGCAATACCAAATTATCTTCTCACGTACTTTTATCTCTATTCTAAAACAATAATCAGAGCTTAAACATAGTATTTACATAGAAAATAATGTCAATTGAGAAGCTAAAGTGACAGTTAAATGCTGAGTAGTCACACAATACAAATCACAATAACAGGTGGGGATTGATACAACTGTGTTGAAATCATTATTTTTCCTTGTGATATTTTATAGGCACATCCTGGGCTGTACCACTTCATGAAAAGAGAAACCACATGTAACAAGATGACTTCGGATACTTAGGATGGTTCAATTTGGACCAAATGAAAGACTACTATTTTAAACCGGATAAAAGCTATTTCAATACTGAGTAGTAGAGACGAGCAAGTTTTTAAATGACATTTTACTGGCATTATTGCCTAGTCAGTCACCATTTTTATTTTGCAATTCATCCTAATAACACATGCAAAGAAAAAATTTAAATAAGATTGTTATATGTAACGGGTAGTTTTCAGACAAGTCACGCTCATTTCCAAACCTGTAAAGCCTTGCTTCTAACAAGGCACCGGGAGAAAAATACTTACTGCCCATTAGACAGCAAGGGGCCATTCTCACCCTAGGGAATCAAACACAGCTGGGAAAGACAGGCAGAAAACAAGGTGAAAGTGGCTGCAACAGCACTGAAAAAGCTCTAGCTATGCAACAGAGAAAGGGAACAAGTGAGTGAGTGCTGAGCGCTGCACCTCCTCTCCCTGATTTCCAGCCCTAGACTGTCTGTTGAGAAGCGGGCACAAATCTCAACAGTTCCCACTCCTACCCCTGAGCTGCCAGAGCCCCCGTCACTGTCTTCTGCCCTCCAACTCCCCCAGTCACACGCACATACTCAAGAGTGGCAGGGGCTGGCAGGGACTTCTAGATGTCACCTGGTCCAACCCTCTTGCTCAAGCATGGACACCTACAGACAGCTGCCCGGGACCATGTCCAGATGGCTCTTGACTGTCTGCAAGGATGGAGACTCCACCACCTCCCTGGTCAGCCTGCACCAGTGCTTGGTCACTCTCACAGTGACAGTGTTTCATGATGTTCCAAGGAAACCTCCTGTGTTTCAGTGTGTACCCACTGCCTCTGCTCCTGTCACTGGGCTCCACTGGAAAGAGCCTGGCTCCATTCTCTTTGCACTCTCCCTGCAGGTATT
>Ga0065711_1035366_pt1 | contig 22412 bp, 14 predicted proteins | sample Hoacrofraction12_FD_59098 | JGI IMG/M metagenome (GOLD analysis project Ga0065711, IMG submission 59098) | Hoatzin crop microbial communities from Cojedes, Venezuela - Epithelial fraction 12 v2 (version 2) | ecosystem: Host-associated > Birds > Digestive system > Esophagus > Crop | place... | reverse complement strand
GACTCAGCGCCACTGATGACAACCCTCTGAGTTCTGCCATTCAGCCAGTTCTCAGTCCACCTCACTGACCACTCATCCAGCCCACACTTCCTGAGCTTCCCTAGGAGGATGTTATGGGAGACTGTGTCGAAAGCCTTGCTGAAGTCCAGGTAGACAACATCCACTGCTCCCCCCTCATCTCGCCAGCCAATCATGCCATCGTAGAAAGCTATCAGATTGGTCAGGCATGATTTCCCCTTGGTGAATCCATGTTGACTACTTGTGATAACCTTCTTTTCCTCCACTTGCTTGATGATGACCTCTAGAATGAGCTGCTTCATCATCTTTCCCGGGATGGAGGTGAGGCTGACCGGCCTGTAGTTCCCTGGGTCCTGCTTCTTGCCCTTTTTGAAGACTGGAGTGACATGATGATAAAATGGTAGTCGGTGTTGACAAATTGTCTGTTATCTTGGTTGTAGCTCTGGCACCTTTGTGGACCTCTCGGCACGTATTTTGGAGACCCCTAGGAACCACGTGCCAAAGAGAGCCTGTTTGTGTCCCCTTCTGTATGTATTGCAGTCAGCGAGTTGTAGAAACATTCCAGTTAATGACAGTTGGGGGATGATAAAGAATATCTACATGTTTTAACTCTCTTGACATCTCCTGGAAAACTCCTCCTCTCTTCCCCTGCAAAATCAAGTGTTTTATAACCTAAACTGCAGATAATTTGTGATTGTGGGTGCACACGGTACGATGCTTTGAGGAGTTCAACCTTAAAAAGTGCTAAATATTCAGTCTCTGCAAGCTGCTTATCTTGAAGGCATGTCAAATTAGTTATCTACCATTATTAATTACATTAAATGTATATTGGAAATACTGTCCTGAAGATGTGTATTTCAGATTTCCATTCTATAATGTCAATTTGCTGTACTGTTCAAAGTCATATAATTAAGACATCATAGGGGATGTAAGATTTTATTCCTTGTTGTGTTTTGCAGGTTTTCTTGTAGCTGTACAGTTAGTGGTGTTTTGTACGGAACCGGCACTGGAAATACTTCAGCTGCTGCAAAACAAGCTGCTGCAAAACAAGCGTTTGAGAAGCTGAATATGGAAGGCGCTCTAACAGTATGTGTTATATTTAGCCTTAAGACAGAAGTTTAATTCTTGTATCTTTAATCTTTGAACAAATTTCCTTATTCTATTTAAAAGCCTGTTTGGCCAGAGAGGTAGTGGAGGCCCCATCCCTGGAAACATTCAAGGCCAGGTTGGATGGGGCTCTGAGCAACCTGGTCTAGTGGAAGATGTCCCTGCTCACTGCAGGGGGGTTGGGCTAGATGACCTCTAAAGGTCACTTCCAACCCAAACTATTCCATCATTCTATGCATTTCATTCAAGAGGGAAACAATCGATGTTTTACTGGGTTGGCTGGGCTACAGGATTCTGGTGGTAAAATTTATGTTGTGTTGCTGGATTAAAAAAATACCACAGTTGATATCTCTGTGTATTTCAGAATGATATGGTCTGATATGTTGTCATTCAAGGATGCACAGATATTAAAAATTCCTGAATCCTGACTGCTCTAATATACTGGTAGTCTCCTGTGTGAAGTATTGTTGGGCTGACTGGCTATGAACATAAATCTCTTACTGCCTTCTGTTAGATCAAAAATCTATTGTGAAATGTGAGAAAGGCAAAAGCAGGAGTGAGAATCAACAGGACTTGCCTTCTGTAGCATTCCGTGGCTCAGTCTAGTGAAGCAATTGCTAAAACTCTCCTCTGGAGAGCAGAGCTGTTGTCTTCGTGGTGGCGATCGTATTTCCATACGTGCAAAAAATTATCCAAATTCTAAGAGTGATCCAAACCCACTCTGAAATGCACAGAGCAGTACGTATGAACTAACTTAAATGCAGTGCAGTTTAAAGGGAAAGAAGGCATTACAGGGGACAAAAGAAATCTTTTTTACTTTAAGTACTTTTTTCATTATTTGGCTATTTACTGTGAATTTTAAATGCTTCTTTTATTGTTTTTAAGTTAACTGCGTAATTAATGGCCTACTGTAGCTCTAGAATCCTTCCTTAATAGTTTCCTGTGTTGTGAGCTCACGGGTCTTTGCATTTTCATCGAAGTCTGACCTTTACAACCTCAAGCAGAATCTCTGTAGCAATTACTCTAAATATGAGGGGGGTTGTTTTGGTTTGGTTTTAATATTTATTAATCACCAGTGGTGTCTGTCTAACAAACAAAATGTAACTAGCAAAAAGTAGTAAAGGCCTAGTATTCCTGAATTTAAAGAAAAAAAAAGGTTTGGGTTTTTTTTTTTGTTGTTGTTGGCTATCATTGAAACGTAAACCCTTAAGTTTTTTTACTTTTTACCACGTTGTGGTCTTTAACAATTGCAGGTGTTGCGTTTAATGTTACATTAATGCTCTTATGATATGGAGGAAGAGGGGGGAGAAAAAAGCGGGAAGAATCTCTACCAAGTATTTGGGATTAATTTTTTTAGTTGACCCCAATTTAGTAATCCGGGTTTTGCAGGGTTTTCACACTGAAGACACTGAATGTCATTTTGTACAGACTCAGGTTGTCTGTTCTGCTGAGTACACGTACTAAAACCTACATACACCTGGTTTTCCACACAGAGAATTGCATAGGGAGTAAGCAATGAAAACATTTGCTTTTAATAACTGTTACTCTTACCCTGATTGTTAATAGATCCATGACTCTACTGCTGCAAACGTGTCTATGGAGTCTCAGTAGGAGTGGGAAGATGCTCGCTGTGACAGGGCCCTGTGTTTCACTCCTCTGGGTGGAAGTCGGGCAGATGCCTTCCTTCTGCAGGGCTTTGAATTTCAGCGCAGTGAACAACTTCCATTTAGGACCCTGTAATCTTCCCTCCTCCCTCTTTGAATGGCATCTCTTGCACTAGCGATTTTTCCACGGGATTTTGTTAACCGTTCTTGTTTTTTCTTTTTTCAGATAACAAGTGAAAAATCCAGCAGCAATTCTACTTTTAGTGAATATAGCAATTCCTCTCGCGTGCCAACTCGGGCTGACTCAGAGTAAGTTGGGTTCACTGATAACGTGATAACGAAAAGTATTTACTAACCTTAGAGGATCATGTGATCCAGTTCTAAAGAAAGTCATAGTTTCTTTATAGCTGTATAAAGCCATTGAATTTTAACTTTTATTTCTTAGACTTCAGAGCAAAATTTGTTGTACTTGTGCAATTTTATCTGAGTGCTTACGGGTTAGCTTATAATAATTTTAGAGCTTTTGAATATATTTATATTTTGCCATGAGTAGTTCTTTCAGAAACATTTTTACTGTGGTGTAAACAGAATAACCTACCTCATTCAGTAGCATTATTTAATGCCATTTTTAACACTCATTTTCCTGTGGTGACACTCATGTGAACTCAGTATAATTCAGTTTTGGTACTTTCCAGTGCTCCTCATTCTGCTTTCTTCTCTTTTTTTCTTTCCTTTTTTATTCTCCATAAATCTTCATTTCCACCAAAGGGAAAATTGGCGTAATGAAAGAAAGTGAACATGCATAAAGTTTCATTTGTGATTTGGGAACCCTGGGTCAAGCCTTTTGTGTTCAGCAGTTAATTTGACTGCAGTGCTGCTACTGCTTGTTATGTTCTTTGTGTGACTGTAAAGCAAGCTGATATGTGCAGTGGTAGAGGTGGCAGCACTGCCTTGAAATAAACATCTGTATTTAATTAGAGCATATAATATAATATGTATCATATAGATACCTAGATATGTTATCATATAATACAAATAGAGGATTATATTACAAAATGGTATTGTTTTATTAGCTTTCCAGCGTAAAGTTTTGTAGTTTAAATCAGTCAGGATTGTTAGTGCTTTTTCAGGTTTTGCTTTTAAAAACTGTGTATTCTTTTTTGTGCTGCTTTTTTTTGTGTGGCAATCATTTTATTTATGACTGTGTTACTTTCACCTAAAACTAGTCTATTATTTTTCAATAACAGCAATATTTGCTTCGAAGACTCAACTCCCAAGTTGGCAGTATGTGAAAAGCCTTTGCCTTCTCAGGTGTAGTATGAAAATGGTCTTCCTTGTAATTACATTTTAGACCCTGAACAGAGCAAGCATCCTGTCAGAGCGTAGCACCAGTTTGTTCCTTTACGAATCACTACAGAACACATGTGCATTCTTCCTAAGAATATTCAGTACCTTCTTACTGTTAACCATTAGTTGTTTACTTCGGTACTGTGGACCCAATTTATGTACCGTTGACCAAAAGGGAAGTACTCCCAAGAAAGGGGCTCATATTTTTCTGTGGGAAGAATGATGATGTTGTATGTAGCATGTGAAAAACTTTAAGCTAAGATATGGCTTGGTTCTTATCACGTTGCTTATATAAGGTATGAACACATTTATAGACAATTCCTAGACACATTCTTAGACAAATTTTAAACTAAGGGTAGTGAAAATATTCAAGATATCTCAGTTAGCTCTTTTTCTCTTTTTCATGTAGAGAGATGCACAAAGTTCTGCCCTGAAATTCAAAAGGTACGTGTTTATTTCTAGGTTGCAGTCTCCCACAAACTATATTGCAAACCACTTTTGTGTTTCTATAGCTAGCAAAGAAATGCCACTGTTGGGAGGTACATTTCTGTTGTCACATGTTAGAAAAATGGCTCATTGTAAGTTTTGCTTTTATCCTCTTTAAAGAAAATTGGCAGCTAATTTTGATAATGCAAGAAACAAGGAAGAGAAAAAAAAGACATCAGATTCAGATGAAAGTTTGCCAGATTTGGACACAAATACTGGTGAGGAGAATGAAAGTCCACACACTGTGAATAAAAGGTAAGAAGTTTTGTTTCTTTTTTTAGTAAGATCTGTATGGCAATTACAGTATGTAGTGGTCTAGATTTATTTGTTTATAACAGAATGTGGGAAAATACTGCTATAAAAATAACTTTCAAAGAATTTGGTATTTTTTCCACCTGGAAATTTCAAATATACTATAGCAACTGACATGCAATGATATTTAATGCTTACAACCAAAAGTTATTTGTGTGAAGATCTGAAGGTAACGAACCTACATGCTTTCAAGGGTCAGTTTCCCTTGTTTTTTTAATCTTCAAGAGTATGATTTAGACCTGTATAGGTGTTGAGTGATCCCTGTAGAATGATATTTCAGTAGGTGTATTAGATATGTCAGGATTGTTTTTATATCTTGTAAGTTGTTTCTTTTTTTTTTTTTAAGATTTCTTGAGAGTTTTAAAAATATAGAGCCTATTGGTGAAGGTGGTTTTGGGAATGTTTTCAAAGCAACAGCAAAACTTGATGAGAGAACCTATGCAGTGAAACGAGTACGCTTCACAGAGTACGTACAGTATATTTACTTCTGTTTTTTTTTGTTTTAGGACAACCTTAATCAAGACTTTAGTACTTTGTTTTGTCTCTTTAATAATCCTAGGAGCATTTAAGCAATTTTCATTATTAATTGTCCATTCTTTCTGGTAAACTGTTTTGTTTATTTCTAAATGAAGCTGAAAATGGCATGCAACTTTGTTAATTTTTGTGTGTGCTGGAACAATTTCAGAGGCAGCTGTGAAAAAGTAGATTTGTTAAGTTCTACTTTCTTGAACACAGTAGTGCTCTGGTTGTTAATACTGCAAAATGTGTTTGAAGAAAACTTGCTGATTAATAAAATATTGAAAGCAGCACTGTTACTTTTGCCAGTTTACGTGGAAAATTTACCTGTCAGTAATGCATAGCGACTATAATTAGGGAAAACAGAGAAAAATGAAAGTAATGCATTTTCCAATTACAACCCACAAAATGTTTTACATATGACCCTCGTTGTCATTATTCTCATGCTGTGTTACCTGTCCTTTGTAAATCTCAACAGAGAATGATGATCTTATTTTTTTTTTTTAAAGGAATTTTCAGTAAGCAGTACCTAGTGGAGTATTTTATCAGCAGCTGAAAAACTTGAATTTCTTTTATCTATTAGAAAAGTTTCAAGGTGTTGGAGATACTTGTTCCTTACATTGTGCAACTGCCCTTCAAATTCTTGTGTTCTTCACAAACAAACATTATTTTCATTTGTATTGCAATCCTGAGAACTATACTAAAAAAAACATTCTACTGATTCTTCAGATAAAGACTGCTGGTCTGCTTATGGGTTTGACCTTGCTTCACGAGGCAATGTTACAATGAGTGTAGGCCAAATTTAGTAATAGTTCTTCATGAGTATTTACACTGACTTCTGTGTATGTAAACAAACTTCAGAGGTGAAAAGAAAACATAGGTGTTCGCGACATTGTGTTTGGCTATCTCATGTAATTACATGTTGCAACGATCTGCTTTTTTCAGCTTTTTTTGGGTAGGGCTTTCATTTCTAATATAGTTAAAACATTTTTGCACTTTGAATAACTGAGCAGATAAAACCCACATAATTTGAAACTACAATTTTGAACTTGTATGAAGGGGAATGTTATGTTCTTTTTCTAAATTAATGTAAAACTATCTGTATACTGCTACTTGATATCATGCATTTATTTCACTTAGTATTAAATTTTTATAGGGAAATGTCATTTGGGTTTTTTTCTTTTTTTTTTTTCGCTCCTCCAAATAGGAATGTAAAGCGTGAAGTAAAAGGACTTGCAGGACTTGAGCATGAAAACATAGTGCGGTATTATTGTAGCTGGAAAGGGTACGACCACGTAACTTATCCAGACTCAAGGTAACTGCAAGATAGTAGTTTGCACTCACAACCTTGTTTGCCATAGTGAATTTTGTGAAAGAAAGGCAGATGACTGGTTATAAATCATTATACAAATATAAATTCATATGCATACTTACATATGTAGTGTTAGTAAAAAAGGCATAGTACTTTTCAGCAGCAGGTCTTATGTTATTAAGTATATTTGTATCTTCTTTTCCTTGAAGAATAAGATACATTATGTAATTTTATCTTTCTCCTTTCTCTTAATACACAGAACTTGCTGAATCAATTGAGGAATTTAAGAATGCAGAACTCAAAATTTGGGGCTAGAATTAAGAACAGAAACTAAAAAATTGTCTGGCAGTTGGCTGCTAAAATCCTGATCAGGAGTTTCCTTTTTTTAACAAGTACTGGTCAACCAGTAGCTCTCATAGATTTCATTATTTCTGGGTTATTCTAGTATTTCTGGTTAGCATTTTAAGCATAATGCCCAAAACAGTTTTGGTTGTCGAGAACAGAAATACAAAATGAAATCCTCTTTCATTTAGAGGTAGTCTTTCAATGCTAAGGCTTCTGGGAACAGTGGTGAGAGTTTTACTCGTAAGTTAGGTTATCACATTTTCAAAGCTTCTGTGGTAAGCTTTTTTCACTTACTGTACATTCATACCCTTCAGATAGGTTGCCACACGTACCTAGAGCCACAAAATATTAAGAAATTCAAAATTAAGGTTGGTGTGGTATCTGTCCAGTGTGCTCAGTAAATGAGGAATAAAGTGGGGTAAAGTCACTTGTCAAAACCCAACCATTAATATGTTGGCGTCTCAATATCACTTATGCATTTTACATTGAACAGTTATAGCGTAAAAGACAGAAAAAAAAGTCTTCAAAGCTGAGGTGCCAGCCTGGAATTCCACTTAGTGCCCTGATCTCAAGGCTGGAGAGAGTCCCGAACCACTTAATGCTTCTTTCAGTGCCTCAGGTGGCTTTATTTCAGGGCACTCAGATCACACAGTGCAAGTAGGAAAAAGTGGTGCCTTCTCCTTTTCATCTTGTCCTTCCCCTCACCATCTCCAGCCTCAGCCTACCCTGTGGGCTGGTGGTGAGAGAACTCTTCTGGAAAGTGTGAGGCTGCCAGGTGGATGAATATATTTCCTCTAGATTCCTGCTCTCAGAAGGGTTTCTCTAACTCACAGAGTGATGTCACAGGTGGTCACTGCACTACCTGTTTGAAGGGACAGAGTTTGAAAGAATGTGATCATTCTGGGTCAGAGAGGGAGGCTAATGCTGTGTTTGTTGAGCAGAATAGAGAACACCTGCCAGGGACTTGCAGCAGTTCCTACAGGGCAAGATGGGAGCCAAGGACTGTGCTGTTTCTTTCTGTATAGGACGTGCCTGTAGGATTGAGGGGAGCAGAATTTGGGCACTTGGAAATCTTTCAGTGTGAACAAGGAAGCAGGCAAAATGTTAGGAATATTCCCAGGGTATGCAGCAACTGAGCAGGGATTCTTCGGTTTGCAGTTGTATTTGTTGATATCCAGTACAAATTGGTCTAGGATCTTTTTTAAAATTAAGGAACTTGCAGACTTTGTTTTGGGGAACTCCAAAAATAATAATAATTAACAAAAAGGTTTTTTAAAGAGGAGGAACCTGAGAATCATTGATGGTTTGGGAGGAATTGTATCTTGCCAATTTCAATATGATATATAATTTTCTTTTGCAGGCAGAAGTCAGACACAGTTCTCTGTCTTTTCATCCAAATGGAATTATGTGAACAAGGGACATTGGAAGACTGGATTCAAAACAATAGACAAAACCGAAAGTATCACAAGATGGCACAAACGAAATTTTTACAAATACTGACAGGAGTGGAACATATTCATTCTAAAGGGTTAATTCATCGAGACCTCAAGGTCAGTAGGATAGGTAATTTAAAAAAAATAGACAAAAATAGTACTTATTGGAATTTCAAAGTGTTAAATTGTTCTAGTCCTTGTTTAGTGTACTATGTACCCTAGTAGTGTGCCTCTTCTGATATTGCTAGTGATGAATTTTTTTTTTCAGCAACTGGCTGGACTTCATCCTAAAATCAGAAGGCAAACTGGAGGATCTCAGAATGCAGTGGTTCAAAAAATGTACCGTAGTCATCAGTTAACAGGCATTTTCAGTGTATTATGTGTTACTGGGTCACAAGACTGCTTACTGGAAAAAGAAATACTAACTTTACTTGATAAAATAATTAAAGAAAAAAAGTTGAGTCTAGGAAGTTTGCTCTTGCCATATTGTAAAGGGATAGTTTAGCTATCCTCATACATGCTGTGTTTGATAACAACGTACTCTAGTTGCTGTTGTATCATGTATGCATACAAATACTTGAATGCTACTTTTGTGGGAAGAATTTCAGTCCCTACAAGAGCACAATTATAAAAAGATTTTATTTTAACATGAAGCTTATAAAGGACAAAGTTGCAAGCCTTCAGGGCCTCATATGCCGGCTATAATGTTGCTTGCAGCGTTTTAAATCACTCTGTGAAAAAGTCATTAGTGTGGTGGTGTTCCTAAAAACAGCTGTAGTGGGTCACATTAAATGTTGATCTGGGATGCTGTTTTCCTCATACAGTGGCCAATTCCAAATACCTAGAGAGAGTTATTGCTGAGAGATGATACAGTGACGCTGTCCTTGATGCATGTTCCCTTCCTCTCAAGACTTCCAGTTACCTGAAGTTTATGGACTTCTTGAGCCACCAATTGAAATCTTTTGCATTCACAGTGTAGTTCCAGATCACGTTCACTGGCTACTTGTAGAATCTTCTCTTAGGGACAGATACGTTCTTATTTTCTAGAGCTTTTCTGTCAGGCTTATTGCTACAATACTGGGAGGAACCACAAATATACACTCATTATTTTCCCCAGATGCCTGGGAAAGAGGCCTAAGAAGTGCCTTCTCTCCTCACCCACTAATTCTTAGCTCTTCCCACTCTGTGTGCTTTGTATTTTCTTGCTCCTTCAGTCCTACTGTATTTTCATCTCAGCTCAATCTCCTACTTTTCCCTGTTCCTGTGAATCTGCTGCACCAGTCCCTTACCGATGGCATCTGGCTGTAACCTGCTTCCACGTCCTATTGCTAACTTGTCTGTGTGCATTTGAATTAGGAACTCTTCTCCCCGCTTTGATCTGCTGTCAGATTAGATGCTTGGCCATCTGAGATCTCCATGTCCCAGAATCAAAGCTGCAGAACAGGTTCAAGCCGACATGAATCCCATTTGTGCCTGTTATCAACAGAGCCTTCGAATAGTGTAGCCAGCTATAGGTACCGTATTAAATGTGTGTGGATATGGTCAAACCTGAACGGAAGAACTGCGCTGGGCATTCTTGACACAAAGATCTCTTCCTGTTAATATTTAAGTCCCTCCTGGCCTTACAGTCCACTGGAGCTTCTTTGAGTCAATGATAGCATGAGGCTATTGGATTTTGTTTTAATAACATTCAGAAATGTAGCTTCTTTATCTTCTTTGGGAAACTTTATCCAAGCATATACAATTCTATTTTTAGCTGCTTATGACTTTGTTGAATTTAAAAATGGGAAGTTCAAGAGAAACTTAAAACTGATATTGTGAGAAGCCTGTAGTAAGCCCTAACTCTGCAGCTGACAGTACCAATAATCTTGCTGTGCTTAAGGGAACCTTTGATTTGAACGGAATTCTATGTGAGTGAGCCTAAATGCTTTGCCTGAGTCTATCAAATCCAAGGGCTAGGACGGAAGACTAAAATGCACTTCTGGATATGAAATGTTATACGCATAATGTATTTGAAGAGCATTAAAGCATGATACAGTTGTGACTAAGCTAGTGGAAAAAAAAAGTTGCAGTTACTGTGGCATGTACTACTATAAGTTTAGTTTGTGTTTTTAAAAAATAATTGAACTTTTTTTCTGTTTTCCACTCCATCAGTTTCTTAATGCTAACTTCTGTGAACAACGATCAGATTTTATGGAGAGCACTTCTGTGGTTGATTATGCTTGATGATAAACCTTGGTCATATGGTGATTTTTTTTTTTTTATATGTATGTAGCCTCTGAATATATTCATATCACATGAAGATAAAATAAAAATAGGTGACTTTGGTCTTGTGACATCTGTGGCATATGGGACTCTGACTGAGAACAGAGGAACAAAATCATACATGGCACCAGAACAGGTAATTATCCTGCTATATTAGTGTCTCTGTAACTAGATTTGCATTATAAACTCAGCATTGGATGTCCATAATCCTAATCTCAGTACTAAACCAAGTTGCCTGAAGTTCCCTGGTATGACTGTGTACAAGGATACGGTGTATTCTGGAGAAAGCTGCCTGCAAGTGTGGCGATTTCATTTTCCTGTACTAACCGACAGGGTCTGAGACTGCGTGCTGTAAGGAATGCTCTTCCAAAACCAGGCTGCCAGCCATGTCTTTCAGTCTGAATTTCGGACCTCTGTTAACTGTGACATTTGAGTCTTTCTATTTGTTTCATTATTTGTGATGGAGCGGTATTGGCATGCTGTATCTGTATAGGCCTGTGGAAGTCTTAATTTCCGACTGTTTAATGTGACATAACAGTCACTATTTAAAAGGTCTGTAGCAGAAAGGGTTAATGACTAATAAGATGAAGTAGGGCCAGTCCTGTCGCCTTGGGGTGGAAATTTCTACTGACTTCAAATTTTGCTTTAAGAAGTGCTGTCCAGTTGGATATGATGTCTATATTGTTCTTGTTCTAATCTTTGTAGGTTGGGGACAGATATGGAAAGGAAGTAGATATTTATGCACTGGGATTAATTTGGTTTGAAATGCTTTCAGCACTCAGCTGTCATGAGAAAACTAAGGTATGTCATCTATAAATTTAAAAAAAAAAAGTCTCACCATCATTGTATCATCTTGTTGCTGCTATCACATGCTGATTGCATGCTAGAATCGCACTGAATCACGGAATGGTAGGGGTTGGAAGGGACCTCTGTGGGTCATCTAGTCCAAGCCCCCTGCCGAAGCAGGGTCACCTACAGCAGGCTGCACAGGACCTTGTCCTGGCAGGTTTTGAGTATCTCCAGAGAAGGAGACTCCACAACCTCCCTGGGCAGCCTGTTCCAGTGCTCCGTCACCCTCAGAGTGAAGTTGTTCCTGTGCTTCAGTTTGTGCCCATTGCCCCTTGTCCTGTCGCTGGGCACCACTGAAGAGAGTCTGCCCCCATCCTCCTATCACCCACCCTTGAGATATTTATAAGCATTTGTAAGATCTCTTCTCACCCTTCCCTTCTTCACTCTAAACAAGCCCAGCTCCTTCAGCCTTTCCTTTTGAGAGATGCTCCAGACCCCTAATCCTAGAAGGCATCTGTATTCCTGGAGTACTGTCTCTACATTTTCCCCTTGATTCATTTCTGTGAGTCCTCACACCTTGGTTGAAATGTAATAACTGAGGCAAAGAAATATTACTGGTTTTACTTCACTCATGTCCTACTGACATACACGTTAAAGCCCAAGCATGCTAAAGAATAATGTCTAGCAAAAAAGATTTCAAGTTTCTGATAAACCTTGTTGTTTGATCAGAGTATCTGAAGGGAGTAGTATTCTAATTTTAGGAAGTAAAAGTTATGACTGGGAGGGTTTTGTCTCTGCGATGCTCTTGTCTTCACTGCATAGCGGAACAATAAAAAAGTTTCTATCAAGCCAAAACACTTCCAGTTTTACAAAATGAAAACAAAAGATTTGGCATATGTAGCTTTAATTGAAAAAGAAGTTACTTCAAAAAGAAAACCAGTGCTACTTACTTAAGCCTTATTTGAAAAGGTATCTTTTGCTTTTTCTTGGTACTTTGCACATTATTAGTGTAATGACTCATATTCTCATATTTATAGGACAGCGATGTAGCTGCTGAGTATCTTGTCTAAAGTAAGATATATGTACATGGTTGGACCCATGAAACTCGAACACTGTTAGCTTCGTACTTTGCCAATATGAACAAAACCACACCAATGTGTCTGCTCGACTCGCAGGTTCAACTTCGCTCTGTTTAGCTACCTTGCAGTATTTTCTAAGACATCTTGTTCCTGCTCACAGCTGGCTGTGTAAATGTGTTTACAATCAAAAGGACAGGACCAATTATGTAGTCTTGTTTCCTTAAATCATAAAAATCTTGTGTCCATAGTCTGGTGGGGAAGTTGTGGATAGAAGGTCCTAAGATAGTCTTCAGCTGCTGGATCATCTTAAAAACTAATTTCACCTAATGGAACATGATAAACTCTGTTGTATGGTGCTGGCAAGCCCTGCTGAAAGGCTGTCATGCAAAAGGGAAGTTGATGATTATGAGCTGAGTAACTGGTTCAGCTGATGACCAGCAGGTAGGGTCACAGGCCTAAAGCTACTGCTGAAGAGTAAGCAAAAAGCTTGAAGTTCACAGGAGCTGTTGTTTTACTGGATAAAGCCAGGCTGCAGCATCCATAAGCCTAGCTAATGATTCAGGATGCACAGTTAAGTGTGCAAGAATATGACTGTCATCTTCTTCAGGTACACGTTCCGCTAGGTAACAGCAAAGTGAATGATGTGGACGGCTCTGTTTACCCAGAAAGCTGCATCATGGGGTAAAAAACCCAGTTGTCACCCTGAAAGTTTCTGAAAGCATACAGTTAGAAATCCTCTATACGTTAGTTGCTTGGAAATCCACATAGTGTTTTCTGCAGTGACATAGAAATAAGTGTGCAGTACTGAACAACGTAAGCGGGAGGAAGCACACCTGCTTGGCTTGCAAATAGTGACATCCAAAGTAGTAAATGTAGTCGTATAGTACTTTTTTTTTATTGTGGTAAGAGGCTATCAAACCACTACTTTTAAATTAAGGGAAGAGGGATAATGGTTCTGAAATAGAGAGGCTTGCTGAAACAAACACATCATTGTAGACTGTGAAGCCTTTAAGTTTAAAAAGGGACAACAATTGATGACAAGACCATGAAAACAAAACAAAGTACAACTAAACAGAAAAACATTTTCAAACGGTTTACTGTTACTTTTCTTTTTGAAGCCTTACCTTTTTTGTAGATTTGTTTTTTTGTCATTATTTCAGTAAATTATATGGGTCGTAAAGTGAGATGCAAAATACCATCAAGGAAAACATACTGAAACTGTTCTCTTTTATGAATTTCAGGTATGGCCTGGTGTTAGAGAAGGTAAACTTCCAGAGCCCTTCACCAGTGAATTTCCAACAAAGGTATGGCATTTTAATACATTATTTCAGTTAGTTTATTTACTCATAAAAAATAATTTATTGACATGTAATTTCTTTTTGCAGGCACCCATCATCAAAAAGATGCTTTCAAGAGACTCTTCAGAAAGATACTCTGCATCTGCAATACTTGAGCTTTTCAAGTCTGTTGATAAAGACAATTCATTTAAAGCTCATACTCAGTAAAAGCCCTTTTAAAAGGCTTTCAGACTGTGTTTAAATCCAGAGTTTGATGTCTGTTGAAACTGATGAAATAACAGTAAATATAAGAAGCAACAGCAAGACTTTGGATATGTCTTTTACTTGGTGTTTTGCCTTCCTGCCACTCAGGAGCTCGTTAGCCAGAAGAGTCACATCACCATTCAGCTGCAGACCAGGACAGCGAACTTCTGCAAGCAATCTGTTGCGATTTTTACCTGGAAACACAAGCTGTGCATGAGCTGAACTATATTGTACAACAAGTACAGGAATCTAGTCCTTGTTTCTTAGAAGATCACGTTGATGTGGTGCGAAATTGCCTGTGGCAAACCCGTATCCATGCTCTTGACACGTGCTGTGTCCACTATTAGTTGAGGTTATCTGTTGCTTTCTGTGGAAGAAGTGCTGTCTTGTGGCACGTGACTCAAACCTTTCTGGTTTGTTCAGTGATGTTTTTAACAATTACTAGAAATGCTCCCATTAATACCAAGACTGATTTTGGTAGAAAGGATACTAGAATTAGGTGTGGGTTATTTTTCACTGAATTTCAGTTCTCTAAGGTGAACTTTCTTATCTCTAAACACCTGTTGCACACCTAGCACCTTCAGTGCTCTAGAATTTAAAAATACATATTTTTAAAGGTAAAGATTCCTTGAGAATTTAAATGTTAAGCATTCAGCTTCTAGGAGATCTAGTTTAGATTTGCTCTAAACTTGTGAAAATCTGAGGTTTTGAGTTGGTTTTTTTTTTTCCCTGAAATGAACACTTTAAGGTGCTCTTAATATAGCAAAATTCTCCAGAATTTCCTCAGCAGTAACCACTTTAAATCCTGTGCCAAGAGAGCACCTTAAACATTCTTTCCCATACTGCTAGGTTTTAATCCCTTACTGTAATATCGAGGCTTGCCTAACCCTTAACCAAGTGTACTGAATACCTTGATGGCCTTACTGTCAGCCCCCCCAAAATTTGCCCGTTACTCTTTAGTTACATACTTCAGAGTTCAGACCTGCCTGGACTGGAAGAATTGTGTGTGGTGGGGGGGAGCAGGGAGAAAAGACAGGCACATTACTCCTTCAGATGTTTGTCTTTGAGCTGTATCCTGTCAAATTATTCATTGCTGTGGAGCCCACATAACTCCATAAAGGCAAGTGAGCAGAGATTTCCAAGCAGAAAAATATGCACTACGTGTCACAAAAAATACTGTATGCTTTTTCTGAAATGTTAAGTGAGTTAAAAGTGTGTGGTTAAAAGGAATTATATAAAATATTGCATAGTAATTTTTATATTCTTATGGAAATTATTGCTGCTCTGCTGCAAGTATTTGTCAATAAATAAGAATCTGATTTTTACATCCTTTTGTAAGGCCTGAAGTTGTTTTATTCTCCTTATCATCAATCACAAATACATAGAGCATTTCGCTATTCTGGACTAATTAGTATTTCTTTGCAGTGGTCAAGATCTGGGAGAAATGATATCCTGACACACACAAAATACCACTAGTTCCACATCCTCTTCCCTTTCACCCGTAAAACTACTCTTAAAATATGAAAATTGATATGTGACAAACTTTGGCTGAATATCCTTTACAGTTCTTGGACAGAGCACCCATAATATTACCTTCTTACTGTTAAGTAATATTAAGCTTGTCCCAGTAGCTTTTAATACTTTTTTTTCCCATAGTATTTGTGTACTTCGGCAGTATCTTTCTATTAGTGACTGTTTACAGTAGCAACTGCTGTTCCCCAAAAATAAAAAGTCTATTAAAATCTATTTTTAATATGTAAAATCCACCAACAACATGATACGGTATTACTTAGTTATGCAAAACATGCATCTTTACATACAACAGAATATTGGTTCAAATAATGCCACTGTAACGTTTCACAAGCTTTTTTTTTTCCCACCGAGTCTAAGATAGTAAGGAAAAGAGGTCTGATGTTTAGTCATCTCTGTGAAGATGAAAAAAACATGCTTAACACATTATACAACAGAGTAACCAGCCAATATTTATTGCCTTACTCAAACTTGAACTTTATTATCAGCTGATCCTGTTTAGTTGGGCAGGGCATAACCAAAGACTGTGGAAGGCTTAACTTGCCTCTCAATTATGGTAGTTCAATTATAAACGCAAAGTTTTAATTGCTATTAAATTGTGCATCAAGCAGAAAATCTGTAAGATGCTCCAGAAATGTGAGAGTTTAACCTGTTAACGTAACTATTATTCTGCATACTTTGGTGTGAGTTATTCAGTATGGCACGCTCTGAACCTTCTAAAAGATATAATGAACTATACGTACTTATCTACGACTCCTTCCTGTAGAAATGCTTTAGTCATGATCTGCAGCACTGTCTCCAGGGCAGTTTGAAGATAAATCTTCGGAGTCTACAGGATAAGCAGAGGAAAAGTGAGTAATTCCAGCTCGGGGGGGGAAGTTCCTAGAATTATTTGAAGAATCCACATAAAGCAGATTAAATAGAATTCAGGAAGGTTTGCAAGTTACTAATTCCAAACTTTGTTTTAAAACAGCGAACACAAATTCTAACCTCTTTGGCGCAGTGAAACGGGACAATATTCTGTTACACTTGCAAGCTTTTGCAGCTTTTTATGGTACTAGTTTTAATATCTGAATTTTGTATTCTCAAAACAAAATTAACATGAATATCAATTCAAGCAAGAGCCAGTATTGCTGTGGTTGGTTTGGGTGGTTTTTTTGGTGCATGTAAACACCTAAAAATTGGCTTACAAGCAAACATACAAAGGCTTGTGTAAAAACCAGCAGCCTGGGAGGAAAACTTGCTATGGAGATTTAAAAGCTTGCAGTAAGAGCAACATAAACAATATATCATACTATTTGAGTCTAGCTCCAGAAGCAAAGTAAAACTCTTACAAGACAGACTTACTCTCACCTTCATAGGTTGTTCCACACCAGATGCAATAGAAGTGTTCTCCTCTCAAATAGGCAGTCAGGATGTGTAGCTTTTCTGATACCTAGGAGATATGTACAGGTACGCGATGATCTGGAGCTCACATGACATAAAAGCTTCAGCTACTAACTTTGCTAGATTGTTTATCCTTCTGCTGTGGAAAAGCTACACAATACTGTAGCTCTGTAAGGCACAAAGTTTCCCAAATCATGTAGGAATTTGTGATCTCTGTTAAGTTAACGGCTGTTGTTTGCTTATCCTTCTTTCCAGCTAAGAAACCTGCACTGAAGAGAGAGCTAAAAATACTGCCTAGCTACCTTATTTCAAGTATGTGATATTTTTGGTGGAATTTCTCACACCTAATCTCTGCAAATCAAACACATAAAGCTAACAACAGCTGTGTAATCCAGTTCTCAAAAAATGTGAATCTCCAGTGTCCATCTTGAGATAATCTGTGAAGCATTTTCAGAAATTACTTACTGATTCTAAAATTCCATCTAAGACATGAGATGAGGCATCCAAAATTAAAACTCTAAAGCAAATAATTTTGATAAAATATATGATCTTATACGTATATCTTGGCTAAGACACAAAAAATGTTTAGAACTTCATTTCTAGACTACTTTTTCCCAAGATCAGCTTCAAAACAGATGAGCAATAAATCAGTGGTTAAATGTTTTATATTTTATCACGTAACTGCTATAAAAATCACTGCTCTAAGAGTGCAAAGAGGCCATTCACTGCAGCTTGGAAAATGCTGGGTATACATATATGCTTTATACATGTATGTATACATACATACTTTTTAAAGGAACTTTAAATTTAATTCTGAATCAAGCCATTAATTTACTTGCAGAGCTTACACTTAAGTCTGAGCTTGTGCATTCATCTTCCTTGTCTTCCTCATCCTTTTTGTCCTCCTCTTCAGGCTCTAGCCAATACCAAGTCTCCTTGGGAACATCAATATCCTTAAATAACGAAGGATTTAAATGAAAATTATCTGCCTTTGTAGGTTTTCTTGCAAGATGCTAGATAAAAACAATTTCTAAGAGGTGAGATGTTAGGTTTTAACACTTTCCTGTATAGTATAACCAAGAATTACTAAAGCTGTAGTGGGAAACTAGGTACAGTGATCCACAAGAAGAATTATTCACTTTTTTTTTTTTAAAACAAGTAAATGCACGCTAACATTAAGTTCTATTCCATCTGCGTTCAGGATGTTTAAGGCTACACAGCAACATAATCTCACACCGAGGCTGTGAATACCCTTTTTTATCAGTGGAAGATGTGCTGGCCAAAGTTATTTTATCAAGAGATCACACAGCGCTTCCTCATCCACCTCAAGTAAAGTTAAAGGACAACGAGTCAACAAAGATGATCTGAGCTAATTCAGCCAACTTAATTCTCAGCAGCCTGAAGAGTATGAAACAATCTCAGCAGAACTTGTGGGGTGGTATTAACCTCTAACAGGTTAACAGAGAAAAGAAAAATACTTGAAGTTTTCAAGCAGCAAAAATGGATAGTAGTTGACTGCTGTTACCCGTGTTACTCCTTGCAGGCGGAAGGTAGTTTGTTTTTTGTTTAAATGCTTCTTTGGTGAATCTGCTGATTCCCTCAGTGATGATCCCCATCCTTGGAGATACTCAAGAGCTGTCTGGACATGGTCCTGTACCACCTACTTTAGCTGAGCCTGCCTAAGCAGGAGGGTTGGACAAGACGACCTCCAGAGTCCCTTCCAACGTCAACCATTCTGTGACGATGGTGCTCCCTCTCTTCAGGCAAACAGCACTGTCACTTAGGACGGCCTGACATTGGCTACTGGAAGATGCGCAAACAGCTCAAAAGTAACCACAAGAATGCAGGAGCAAAACCAGGTGAGCTCTGATGACGCAAATTAACACAGGTCTTCACATAAGTTACCATGCGGCTGGTGTGCACCTTCAGATATCTTAAGGGTGCAAGCATACGCTTTGAAATATTTTAAGAGGACTGAAGTGTTGCCAAACGCCAAGACTTCAGGTTAGTTATCCCAGAGTTTTAGAGAACTTCCAAGAATTGAATCACTACTTTGTTTGTAGGCTGTATCTCTAACATACAAGCCTTCCTTCCAACTCTGAAAAAAATACAGGTCTCACTTTTTGCATATCTAATTGCTGGCAGGCCCTCTGGCTTTTTCGGAGGTCCCCTTCCATCTTACGTTCTTCTTGTTTGTTTTTGAATCTCACCCTGTTAAGAAGAAGTAGATAGCTAAAATAAGCAGGTGGACAAACAGTGAGATGCATTATAGTCGGTAGCTTTTCTAAAACAGAAAATGTAAGATTCTAGCCCTGCTAATTCTCTGAGACCAGAACAATGTTGAAGTTAAGAAGTCTTTCTGACATCGTTTCTGTCTTTCTGACATTGTTTCTGTGGGAGCACACATGTATTTCCTGGGAATTACACCTTCAAGACAGAGCTTTTTTGACCACACTACACTGAACACTGTTTCTCCACCAGGTTTTCCTAAGACATGAAAAAAGTGGTTCACTAAACATCTGTAAAAGATGCAGCCTTCCCTACACTTTCCTTCTCCATATATAGCAAACAAATCAGGAGAATATAAAAACAATAAAATCTAAACAAATTTATCCTGATTTTTAAAACCATTGTAACAACATTGCCCAATACCTGTGGATTTTGTATTAAAAAAGACTACGTGGTTCTCTGATACAAAAAGTTGCAAATGCCTTGAGAAAAGTTAGTACGTATATTGTTTGCATTACTAACATTTAAAAAAACAAAAGATGCAGCATACACTTTTAGCATTAGTGTTCATCTGCTTTTGCTTTAGAACTGAAAAAAAATTATGCTGTATTTCAACTCTTATCTCTCATTCAAAACAGTCACAAATAGTAACACATTAAAAGAATAACCAAACGTAACGTATACAAAGAACAGTTCTTCAGACATTGTTTGGAATATCAGTTACATCATTTTACCTGAACTGATCTGCAGCTTGTTCATTTGCTTGTTTTTTCATATGGAGTTTTTGTCTATAGCTTTCCAGTTTTTCTTCAGCTTTCCGCTTTTTTAATTCCTCGTGACCAAGCCCACTTCTGCCTATGTAAGTTCAAAAGATGAATGTAAGCAGCTGAGAAGCTCTGATACCAAGCTAAGGAAATTAGGAAGTATCACAAACCTGTTTTTATGTTCAGAGGAATAGGTTCAACAATGCCTTCTCCTGTGAGGGAAAAAATAGGACAATTTCAGAAATCAGGACTTTCTCAAACTATGATTTCATAGAATCATGGGTTGGAAAAGACCTCTAAGATCATCAAGTCCAACCATCCACCCAACACCACTATGCCTACTAAACCATATCCTGAAGTGCCACGTCTACACGATTTTTGAACACCTCCAGGGATGGTGACTCCACCACCTCCCTGGGCAGCCTGTTCCAATGCCTGACCACTCTTTCAGTAGAGAAATTTTTCCTACGATCCAATCTAAACCTCCCCTGATGCAACTTGAGGCCATTGCCTCTCGTCCTATCGCTAGTTACCTGGCAGAAGAGTCCAACACCTGCCTCACTACAGCCTCTTTTCAGGTAGTTGTAGAGAGCAATAAGGTCTCCCCTCAGCTTCCTCTTCTTCAGACTAAATAGCCCCAGTTCCTTTAGCCGCTCCTCATCAGACTTCTTCTCCAGACCCCTCGCCAGCCTCGTTGCCCTTCTATGGACATGCTCCAGCACCTCCACCACCTTCTTGTAGTGAGAGGCCCAAAAGTGAACTCAGTGTGTATTTTGTATTTGTATATTTGTGCAGTATATTCAAGTAGACAAGCTGCTTTTGCCATTAAATATGTGCATTTTCTTGTGATTTTGTTGCTAAGAAGCTGAAAAATCCCAAAGCAATGTACATTTAGTGCATTACAAATGACCCATCTGAATTGGAACTCCCTTCTCTTTTTGGGCTTCTCTGCTGGATTGCTATATACTGCTTTCAGGACACTACCCAACTGAAAGAAAATGATGACAACTTGACAGGTATAACATACCTGTGACAAAGACTGCTTTGTTATGGCCTTCTGAAGGATTTTTCATTCTAGAATCTCTCAACTCGACAAAGACGAAGAATAAAAAGAATCTGTCTGGGCCAGTTCATTTGCCGACTGTCTGTCAGAGACACACTGAACAGGCACAGCAGTTACTGATATTTTGTTTTACTGATTTTACTTTATCTGTTAAGGCTTTATAAGGGTAGGCCAATGTGCACCATTTGTTCTTCAGATTCCCAACTATACACTCAAAGAGAGGGTCTGACTATTTTTTGGAGCACTATAAGCTTTGCAAAACCATCAAAACATCCCTAATGCAACCCCTGTAGGCATGCACACCTGGATGCGCATTCACTGAGCCGTGAGCACCGCTGCTTCTCTCGCATCTCTCGACAGTCTGTACCATTTTTATTTCAGCTTCTAGAGATTTGCTCTCATCTTTTGTTCTGCCACAACACATCCACAGTTCGGTAACGCCAGGGCTCTCAGAGAGGCGTCTGTTGACCCCGTCTACAACTGAAGTGGCAGCTATGGTCCGCAGAATATAAAGGTACACCTGAACGCAGGCACATGCTGCCAGACGGTGACAAGCTTACCGCTTTTGCCAAGGGCCTGGCCACTCTTGTAGCCCATCTTCTGGAGCAAAGTAAAGCCTTTGTTCTCGTTGCCCAATGCACTTTTCAACACCAAGTCACGTCTCTCTTTTTCTTCTTCTTTTATACTTTTCTGTCTGTTCTTCTCATTGGCTTCTTTTTGCTTTTCTTCTCTCTGAATGGCTTCCTTCACCCGCCTCACCATGGGCAAGCCTGGCCTCACATCCTGTCTAGAAGTTAACAATTCCAGCAAATATTAGCGCTTTGTTTTTTAAACACGATCACAATGGCTTAAGAGGAAAAAAAAGAGCCACCTACTTACTTAATAAATAAATCAGACATGTAGTCTTCCTCCTCATCCTCCCCCATGGCCAGCACGCCCGCCCGGCTCCGACCCCCTTCCTCCGAACACCGGCCGCGGGCGTTACCGCGCGTTTCAGACGCAGAACCCGCACAGCAAGCCCTGGCCGCTCAGGCCTGCCGCGCTCGGTGCGCGGCCGGAGGCTGACGGGCGGGAACCGGGGGGACCCCGGCCCGGGCTGCCTCCGCCCCCTCCCTCCCTCGGGGCACCCGCGCCAACCTTCGCGCCCACCGCGCGTTTCTCCGGGCTCCGCTACCGCCGGCCGCGACGCCCCGAAGCTTCGGCCCAAAGCCGCGGGGGAGGGGAGCGGGCACGGTCCCCGCGCTCACCCGGCTCCCCTCAGCCCGGCCCGGCCCGGCCCGGCCCTC
>Ga0065711_1010387_pt1 | contig 22412 bp, 14 predicted proteins | sample Hoacrofraction12_FD_59098 | JGI IMG/M metagenome (GOLD analysis project Ga0065711, IMG submission 59098) | Hoatzin crop microbial communities from Cojedes, Venezuela - Epithelial fraction 12 v2 (version 2) | ecosystem: Host-associated > Birds > Digestive system > Esophagus > Crop | place... | reverse complement strand
CAGGCGATGTTGAGATTAAGCTCAGCAAGATTACCGTTCTGAACAAGAGCCTTACTCCTCCTTTCACCATCGAGGACAATAGCGATGGTGGCGAGGATATCCGCGCAAAGTATCGTTATCTGGACCTGCGTCGTGGACCGCTCAAGAGGGCCCTGCAGCTCCGTCACAGGATTGCGCACGAGTGCCGTAACTACTTGGATGCCAATGGTTTCCTTGAGATTGAGACCCCTTATCTGATTAAGTCTACACCTGAAGGCGCACGCGACTTCGTGGTACCTTCCCGTATGAATCCTGGTCAGTTCTACGCTCTGCCTCAGAGCCCTCAGACCTTCAAGCAGCTGCTTATGGTGGCTGGCTATGACCGCTACTTCCAGATTGTTCGCTGCTTCCGCGACGAGGACCTTCGTGCCGACCGTCAGCCCGAGTTCACCCAGATTGACTGCGAGATGTCATTCGTGGAGCAGGAGGATGTTCTGAACATGTTCGAGGGCATGATGCGCACCCTGTTTAAGAATGTGCTGAATGTCGACATCCCCAACCCTCTGCCCCGCATGAGCTGGTACGATGCTATGGACAACTACGGTTCCGATAAGCCCGATGTACGCTTTGGCATGAAGATTCACGAGATTACATCTCTGGCTCAGGGCCATGGATTTGGCGTATTCGATAGCGTGCCTTATGTTGGTGCCATCGCAGTTGAAGGCAAGGCTGACTACTCTCGCAAAGACCTCGATGCTCTTACCGAGTGGGTAAAGCGTCCTCAGGTTGGTGCTAAGGGCTTGGTTTACATTAAGTTAAACGCTGATGGCAGCATTAAGTCCAGCGTTGACAAATTCTATACTCCTGACGAACTTAAGGCAATCGCCGAGGCTGTTGAGGCTAAGACCGGCGACCTCGTTCTCGTACTTTGTGGCGACAAGCGTAAGACCCAGACCATGCTGGGCGTTCTCCGTCTCGAGATGGCTAACCGCCTTGGTATGCGTGACCCGAAGGTGTTCGCACCGCTCTGGATTGTGGACTTCCCTCTGCTCGAATGGAGCGAGGAGGATGGTCGCTTCTACGCAATGCATCACCCCTTCACCGCACCTAAGCCTGAGCATGAGCACTGGTTCTACTCCGACAAAAAGGAAGACCTTGAGCGCGTTTGCGCTAACGCATACGACTTCGTACTGAACGGAAACGAACTGGGTGGCGGTAGCATCCGTATCCACAACGCAGATGTTCAGGAGCGTATGTTCCAGGTGCTTGGAATCGGTAAGGAGGAAGCAGAATACAAGTTCGGCTTCATCATCAACGCCTTCAAGTTCGGTGCTCCCCCTCACGGAGGTCTGGCATTCGGATTCGATAGAATGTGCGCCCTGTTCGGCGGTCAGGAGACAATCCGCGACTACATCGCATTCCCTAAGAACAATCAGGGTCGCGATGTGATGATTGATTCTCCTTCGCAGATTGACCAGGTGCAGATGGACGAACTCTTCCTCGCCAGCACGGTGAAGGAGTAGTTCTCATACGAAAATACTAGGAGACTAAATAAGGAGATTGGCTGTTACAAGCCAATCTCCTTTTTCATTTGGCGCAACAGGTCGAAGGCCTGCATGGGAGTCATGTTGTTGAGGTCGGCGGCCTCGAGCTCGGCGCGAATGGTGGCGAGGGTGGGGTCGTCGAGCTGGAAGAAGCTCAGCTGCACGCTACCATCTTCCTCAACCTTGCCGGTCTTTGCAACGGCCTTGACGCTATTCTCCTTGCGTTCCAGCTCCTTGAGGGTGCGCTCGGCACTCTGCACAATCTCCTTGGGCATGCCTGCCAGACGGGCCACATGGATACCGAAACTGTGGCTGACACCGCCCTCGGTGAGTTTGCGAAGGAAGATTACATCCTTGCCGACTTCCTTGATTGCGATATGGTAGTTCTTGACCCTAGGGTAGATTTCCTCAAGGTCGTTCAGTTCGTGATAATGGGTTGCAAACAGAGTCTTAGCGCCCTTGCCCTTCTCGTGAATGTACTCCACCAGGGCGCGGGCGATGCTCATGCCATCGTAGGTGGATGTACCACGGCCAATTTCATCGAGAAGTACCAGGGAACGCGCACTCAGATTGTGCATAATCATCGCTGTCTCAAGCATCTCCACCATGAAGGTAGACTCCCCGCGGGAGATGTTATCGGTAGCACCCACGCGGGTAAAAATCTTGTCGAAATACCCAAACGAGGCACTCTCGGCGGGCACAAACGATCCAATCTGGGCCATAAGCACGATGAGCGCAGTCTGGCGCAGCAGAGCGGACTTACCAGCCATGTTCGGACCAGTCAGGATGATAATCTGGGTGGAAGACGAGTCCATGTGGATGTCATTGGGCACATACTCCTCACCCGGAGCCATCAGGGTCTCAATCACGGGATGGCGACCAGCCTTGATGTCCAGAACGCTGCCGTTACCAACCTCAGGACGGCAATAATGGCGGTCAATCGCCTGGATTGCAAAGCCACCCAGCACATCGAGTTGCGCCACAATCTGGCAGTTGCGCTGAATATCGCGAATCCCCTTCTGAATCTCCATAATCAGAGATGTATATATCTGACTCTCAAGCTCATAGATACTGCTCTCGGCCGTTACAATCTTCTCCTCGTACTCCTTGAGTTCCTCGGTAATGTAACGCTCGGCGTTCACCAGAGTCTGCTTGCGATGCCACTCGGGTGGCACAAGGTCCTTGGCGGAATTACGCACCTCGATATAGTAGCCGAACACATTGTTGTAGCCGATTTTCAGCGAACCAATGCCTGTCCTCTCGGACTCACGCTTCTGAAGTTCAAGCAGATAGTCCTTGCCACCTCGGGAGATATCCCTAAGTTCATCCAACTCCTTGTTAACCCCAGGGGCAATCACATCGCCCTTGCCCAGCTGGGCGGCAGGGTTCTCGTCCATCGTGCGTGATATCTTCTGCAGCAAGGAGTTACAGTTCTTCATCCCCTTCGCCAACTTATCAATAGCGGGCACACCGGCCGAGGAGCAAAGTTCCTTAATCGGCTCCATCTGCGCCAGACTCCGCTTCAGCTGCATCATCTCGCGCGGCTGAATCTTGCCCGTAGCAGCACGGGAGAGGATTCTTTCGAGGTCGCCAACATCTCCAATCAGCGAGCGCAGATGCCCCAGAGCCTCCTCATTGTCATAGAAGAATTGCACCACATCGTAACGGTCGTTCAGTGCGGCTCTATCCATAATCGGCATCGCCAGCCAGCTCCGCAGCATACGGGACCCCATCGGGGAGCAGCAGCGGTCAATCACATCCACCAGACTCACCCCATCCTTGCCCGCATTGGAGCCGAACACCTCAAGGTTGCGGACGGTAAACCTGTCCATCCACACAAACTTGCCCTCATCTATTCGGGAGATGGAGCAGATGTTCTTAAGCCCCACATGCTGGGTCTGTTCAAGATAGAACACCAGCGCTCCTGCAGAGCATACGGCCAGAGGAAACACCTCAACGCCGAAGCCCTTAAGTGTCTCAACACCAAGCTGTTTGCGGAGTTTCTCGGAGGCGGCATCATACACAAACGCCCACTCGTCCAGAGCGGTAATATAGTAGTTGTCGCCGTAGCGTTCCTTGACGCCCCTGACGCAATCCCGCTGGGTCACAATCTCCTTGGGGTCAAACGAAGATATCAGGGTTCCAATGTAGTCCAGACTCCCCTGCGCCACACGGAAAGTGCCCGTAGACACATCCAGAAAGGCCGCACCGCAGGTATCATTGTCAAAGGTAAGCCCGCAGAGGAAGTTGTGCTCCTTCTGGTCTAGTACCCCATCGCTAAAGGAGATGCCAGGCGTCAGAATCTCGGTCAATCCCCTCTTCACCAGCTTACCAGTTGCCAGTTTCGGGTCCTCCAGCTGGTCGCAGATGGCCACCTTGAACCCAGCACGCACCAGCTTGGGCAGATACTGCTGCAGCGCATGATGGGGCACTCCGGCCATAGGCACATCGCCCTTATCCCCGTTGGAGCGACGCGTCTGCACTATCCCCAGCACCTTGCTGGCAGTCACCGCATCTTCACCGTATGTCTCATAAAAATCTCCCACCCTGTAGAACAGAATCGCCTCCGGGTGTTGCGCCTTGGTTGCAAAATACTGCTTCAGCAGCGGGGTATCTTCTAATTGTTTTCCAGCCATAATGTCTTTTCTACCAGCTTGTAATGGCACATTCTTTTTCAAAAATAAGCAATTCCAAAGATTATTCAAAATAAATTATTTAAAATGAATAATTCAAATCAAATAATTTAAATCACATAATTAACAACAATACAACCAACAATACAACCAACAATACAACCAACAATCAAAATCCTAAAACATAGATACAGAGGATTTTTTACTAATTTTGCAGATACCTTTACAGATATTATGGAAGTACGAGCAAAAAAATCCCTAGGCCAACACTTTTTGGTGGACCAAAACGCCGCACAGCGCATCGTAGGGGCCCTTTCGCAGAACAGCACCCGCAACGTTCTAGAGATTGGCCCAGGCATGGGTGTCCTCACCCAGTACCTGCTCAAGCGCGAAGACATTGACCTAAAGATGGTAGAACTGGACGAGGAAAGTGTCAACTACCTCCTCACCCACTTCAACGGCATGCAGGGCAACCTCATCCAGGCAGATTACCTCAAGCTCGACATCCACCGCTTCTTCAACGGCCCATACCGCGTCATTGGCAACTTCCCCTACAATATCTCCTCGCAGATATTCTTTAAGATATTGGACGACAAGGACTTAGTCCCCGAAGTCGTCTGCATGGTCCAAAAGGAAGTCGCAGAGCGCATCGCTGAAAAGCCCGGCAGCAAGACCTACGGCATCCTCAGCGTGCTCCTCCAGGCCTGGTACGACATTGAGTACCTGTTCACCGTAGAGCCAGGTGCCTTCGCTCCACCACCCAAAGTAAGGTCTGCCGTCATCCGCCTAAAGCGCAACGACAGAACCGAACTAGGCGTAGACGAAAAGAAGTTCAGAGCCGTGGTAAAAACCGCCTTCAACCAGCGCCGCAAGACTCTCCGCAACGCCTTGAAGCCCATTCTACCCGAAGGACTTGACACCACGGACCCCATCTTCGACCTCCGCGCCGAGCGCCTAAGTGTCGAGGACTTCGTAAGGCTTACCGCCCAAATCACCTCTTTATGAAACTCAAAGCTCTCATAAAGATTTTCATCATTACGCTACTCGCCGCAGCATGTAGCGGTAACCCTACACGCAACCAACTTGCCGATATAGAAAGCTACATTCAGGACCGTCCAGATAGCGCTCTGGTTAACCTCGAGGCAATCAAAGCCAACATCACATCAGAGAATAGCCGCGCATCCAAGGCCGACAAGGCAAAGTTCTCATTGCTCTATGCCATGGCTCTGGACAAGAACTACATTGACACGACAGACATAAGCATCATAGAGCCTGCGGTGGAGTACTATAACTCAGCTCTACGTAAAGGTTTGTATAAGTTTATGTCCAACTTTTATCTCGGACGAATCTACGAGAACGCAGGCAATTTCAAAGAGGCCATAGAGGCCTTCCTTAAGGCCGAAGAGCACAAAAAGTCCGCACCGATAAACTATCACACCAAACTATATGCAGGGCTAAATCGAGTTTATAGCCAAACAATGTCCACCAAAAAGGCTATTGATGCCACTAAAAAAGAATGTGAATCCGCCAAACTCTCCGGAGACACTTACGATTACGGAGTTGTCTTGCTCGACCTCGCCTTTCAATGTCTATTTAATGGTGACATACAAGAATACAAAAAATATCTTAATGAATTTGAAACAAGTATTACAGAAAGCAATAGAGATACTTGGCTACAAGCGTACTACCTAAAAACATGTCTTGAATATAATTTGGCGACCAACAATATAACGCAAGGATTTGCCGACACTCTTAATCTTTACTGTTCGTCTCCAGAAGATTGTAATTTTTTATTCTGCTTAAGGGGCTTTCTTCAAATTAAAGACGTAGAGAAAGCCACCGAAATGCTAAACAAACTCGAACAGGACTCTAGCGGAACGTACACACCATCTGCTATCTATTACTACAAATCGGAACTTGAGGCCTTAAAAGGGGACATGGATGGCGCATACCATGACCTAAATGAATATGTAGAACTACAGGATGCTTCAAATATATATGCCCTTGATAACGAGCTAGTTGCATTGGAAGATAAGTTTAAAGTTAAACTCATGAAACAAAAACAGCTGGTTTATGGAATTATTACGGCTAGTATCGCCATTATACTTGCTGGATTCTTTATTCTTAAATACCGACAGAGACGAAAGGAAAACCTCATTCTAAGGCATGAGTTTGAACTTACACGCGAAGAAATCGCAAATCTAGTTGAGAACAATAAAAGGTCTGACGAAGAGAAAAAACGCCTTTCGGAAGGGATTACGAAAAGGATTAGCACGCTTATATCTGCTTTCTCTTCCGGTAAAAAGAACCCAGAACAAGCTTTTATCTCGGAATTGTCCGAGAGAATAAAGGACAAGCACGAATTGATAGAATGCATTGCTGATTTTTACTCCCTTCGCAACGAAACATTCTACAACAAACTAAAAGAAGCCAATCTGTCAAATTCAGAAATTGGCTACTGTTGCCTATACACTCTCGGCTTTAGGTCCTCAGAGGTAGGCGACATCATTGACCGCAAGGATTTTTATCAAATCAACTCCATCATTAGGGCTAAACTTGGCCTCAAACCTAACGATACTAACCTGTCCAACTACATCAATAAACTATACTCTCAAACTTTAGAAGACCCTTCTTAAACTTTTTCCACTAAACCCTATTGATTATCAATTAGTTACAAATTGATTTCACAAACTTTTTTTCATACAAGTAAGACTTTTTTAACATAACTTTGTAGTATGAAGAAAACAGTTTTACTACTTATCCTTTTGGCAGTATGCCATATAGCATCCGCGAACTCTAAAGATGATTCGCAGACCGACGGAGTCAGGTCAAACCACTCTATATCTGTCACCACAATTGGAGCAGAATACTCCTACGAACAGAGGCTTGGAGATAGATTCTCGATCGTCGGCCGACTGGGAATGCTAGATATTACAACGTCGTACAATTGTAACGTCTCGGGGTTTTCATTTAGCACTACCATACAGCCCGCGGCCACAATCGAACCTCGATTCTACACCAGCATGGGTCGAAGAATTGCCATGGGAAGGGACACGCACAACAACTCATCAGACTTCGTATCCGTTGCAATAAGAGTGTATTCCGACTTTGAAGACACGATGTGCTTTGTATCACCATGCTACGGCATACGAAGAACATGGGGTAAGCACTGGTTCGGAGAAGGGATCATGGGAATCAGAATTGGAGACATTGTGGAGGGCGCAGACCTAGCTCCTGAGTGCAAACTCCGCATTGGGTTCATATTCTAGAATCCACCCCGATATTCGCGCTAGTTTAGTGCTTATAATTTGCCAGAAGTTATGAATTTTTGCAACTTCTGGCAAATTATAAGCACTTTTTCGACATCCAACAAGGCGCTATTTTCTGCCAAACGTGCGAAAAAATTCAACGTTTGGCAAAAAATAAATTTACGAAAACACGAACAGACAGTGTTAGAGTGCAGATTTTGGCAATTTTAATTTTCGTAATTTTTGGCTATTTTCGGACCATTATGAAAGAAGAGAATTTATACATCCAATTTTAAGCACTTATATTTTGCCAGAAGTTGTAAAATTTATATATTTGTGGCAAATTATAAGACGTATGACATCAAATATAATAGGGCGAAAGGCTGAAATATCCAGTCTTAATAGGGTTGCAACTTCCGGCAGGTCTGAGTTCGTTGCAATATATGGGCGTAGAAGAGTTGGCAAAACATACCTTGTAAGAGAGTTCTTTGACAACAACTTTTCGTTTAAGTGTACCGGGTTAGCTAATAGTAAAACGCGTGCGCAACTTAAGAACTTTAATCTTGCGCTTAGACGCTTTGCTGGCAAAGAAATCAAGCAAGCGAGGACTTGGTTGGATTCTTTTGAACAACTAAGTGATATTTTAGATAAGAGTGCCACTAAAAGAAAAGTGGTCTTCTTGGATGAACTTCCTTGGATGGACACGGCACGTGCAGGATTCATACAGGCGTTGGAGCACTTTTGGAATGAGTGGGCTAGCGCTCGCAGGGATATAGTATTGGTTGTTTGTGGGTCCTCCACATCATGGATGATGGACAAGTTAATCAATAATAAAGGTGGTCTGCACAATAGACTTACAAATAAAATTCTGCTCAAGCCTTTTACTTTGTCGGAATGTGAGCAATATTTCAAATCAAGGAAAATTGTCCTTTCACGCTATCAAATAGCAGAATATTATATGATTATGGGCGGAATTCCTTACTATCTTGATTATATAGAGAAAGGCGTCCCTATCAATCAGAATATTGATAAGCTATTCTTTGATGAGGGAGGACAAATGCGAAATGAGTTTGACAATCTTTATTCCGCCCTCTTCAAAAATACTGAATTGTATTTAAATGTTGTTCGAGCCATTAACAAGAAAGGCCAAGGGCTTACCAGAAAGGAATTAACGACGACCTTGAAGATTAAATCCGGTTCAGCGCTTACTAAAGTACTTAAGGACCTTGAGAAGTGTGGATTTATCCGTTCTTATTTGGACTTTAAGTCTAAAACACGAAATAAAGTATATCAACTGACAGACCCGTACACTCTCTTTTATTATAAATTCATTGACTCCCAAGAATATACTGATAAACATTTCTGGTCAAACTCTCTTAACACCCCCGAGAGAAACACTTGGGCTGGACTTTCGTTTGAAATTCTCTGCTTGAACCATTCCGACCAAATTCTGAATGCACTAGGAATCTCTGGAGTTCGAACAAACATAACTTCATGGAGAGGAGAATCAGCCCAGATTGACATGGTAATTGACCGTAAGGATGATTGCATAAATCTATGCGAGATGAAGTTTTCCCGAAAAGAATTCACTATTGATAAACAGTATAGCGAAAAACTTGAAAACAAGATAGAGTCTTTTATCGAAGAAACATCAACATCAAAGGCTATTTTGCTTACTTTAATAACTTCTAAAGGCCTGAAAATCAATACTTATTCAGATATTGCTCAGTGTCAGGTAACTTTGGATGACTTGTTTAACTAGTGCTTATAATTTGCCAGAAGTTGCTAAAATTCACAACTTCTGGCAAATTATAAGCATATATTTAGCATCAAACAAGGTATTTTTGGCTATTTTTGTAAAGTTATGAAAATTGGGAAATTGATACAGGTTTTCGTTGTTACGCTACTCGCCGCAGCATGTAGCGGTAACCCTACACGCAACCAACTTGCCGATATAGAAAGCTACATTCAGGACCGTCCAGATAATGCTCTGGCTAACCTTGAGGCTATCAAAGCCAACATCACATCAGAAAATAGCCGTGCATCCAAGGCTGACAAGGCAAAGTTCTCACTGCTCTATGCTATGGCTTTGGATAAGAATTACATTGACACCACCGACATTAGCATCATAGAGCCTGCGGTGGAGTACTATAATTCACCCCTACGCAAAGGTTTGGATAAGTTTATGTCTAACTTTTATCTCGGGCGAATCTATGAGAACGCAGGAAATTTCAAAGAGGCCATTGAGGCTTTCTTAAAGGCTGAAGAACACAAAAAGTACGCTCCAATAAACTACCACACCAAGTTATATGCAGGATTAAACCGGGTCTACCACAATACGATATCAAGGAAAAAAGCTTTTGATGCTACTAAAAAAGAATGTGAGGCCGCTAAACTCTCTGGAGACACCTACGATTACGGAGCGTCTCTGCTCGACCTAGCTTTTAAATGCATCCTAAATGGAGATTTACAAGAATACAAAAAATATCTCAATGAATTTGAGACAAATATTCCAGAAAGTGACAGAGACGCCTGGCTACAATCGTACTATCTACAAACGTGTCTTGAATATAATTTGACAACCAACGAGATTACGCCAGGGTTTGTCGATACCCTTAATTTATACACTTCCTCTCCAGAAGATTATAATTTATTATTCGCTTTAAGAGGCTTTCTTAAAATTAAGAATGTGGAGAAAGCTTCAGAAATGCTAAACAAACTAGAACTGGACTCTAACGGAACGTATATACCTTCTGCTATCTATTACTACAAATCGGAACTTGAAGCCTTAAAAGGAGACATTGATGGCGCATACCATGACCTCCACGAATATGTAGAACTTCAGGATGCCTCAAACATATATGCCTTCGATAATGAGCTCGTTGCTTTGGAAGATAAGTTTAAAATTAAACTTCTTAGACAACGGCAGGTTTATATAAGTTTAATTGCAATAATCGTTCTTCTTTCAGTTCTTATGTACGTCGTTCTGTTTGTAAGAAGAAAAAACAAGGAGAATGCTATTCTCGTTCAACAATACAAGTTGCTACAACAAGAGTTTAAGTACTTGCAGGAAGATACAAATAAAAAGGGTCAAGAAACAAGTTATCACAGAGACATCTTTATCAATAAAATTACTCTTCTCCTTCAGGCGATTTCTCCTGGTTCGACTGGGTTGTCCGAAAAAAACGCAGTCAAAAAACTTGCAAATGTCGCTGAAGACAAGAAAGAGTTCGTTGAAAATATGGCAACATTATTTTCAGTCTACGATAATGACGGCTATAATAAACTAAAACTTTACAATCTTTCAGAATACGAAGTTGGGGTTTGCTATCTTATTTTGTTAGGGTGTACAGGAAAAGAACTTCCAGACATGATAGGAAAGAAAAGTATTTATAACATCTACTCTAGTATCCGATCTAAATTAGGTCTCAATATTCATGACGGAAATCTTGGTCCTTGGCTAACAAAAATGATAAAAAACAAACAAGAGTGAGATTCCCCATTCCCGTAATGAGAATTTAGTAAAATTCACCATTGATTATCAATTAGTTAACTTTCTCAAAGTGAGGATTAATTTTTTGAAATGAGGTTTAAAGCCCCGAACTTTGCCTCGTGAAATTTTAAAAATTAATCACTATGAAAAAGTTAACTTTTGCGTTTCTTTTAGCGCTTATCTTTACCCCCCCCCCCGAGTGCTTGGCAACCAACTGGTTGACAATGTACTCATTCCTGTTTCTTATATCTACAGTCCTGACAATGGCAAAACAAAACGCACTCCAGCGTCTATCCTAATTTCTTGCTATTACGAATCCAACTTATCCAGCATCTTCGTGACCTTCACCTCGGAACTCGAAAGCGTAGATGTTGAAGTCAACAATCAGTCCACAGGAGAATACCTATCAGGGACTATCAGCGGTGCTGTTGGCACACAAATCCTCCCAATCTCAGGAACCGCAGGGTTCTATACAATCTACTTTACCCTATCCAATGGCGCTCAATACTATGGCGAATTTGAAATATAAAGCCTACATTCAACATTATATAACATTAGCATAAACCTTAATCATTATAATCATGAAAAAAATATTTCAATTAGCATTTAGTGCTATTGTATTGCTTGTAGCATGTAACAAAGAAAATCCCACAGTAAGTTCTACTGAAAATGATTCAATAGAGGTCAAAACAGAATTTGTAAAGATTCTCTCCAAGGCTGTTTCTAATAGCGAAGATGTAAGAGCATTCATAAAAAGTCAGGCCTTACAAAAATTTGACAAGGATTATGACGTATTCTATCCTTTTGTAAAAGACCTTGAAGTTGCAGAAGGCGTAACCTTCCGTCAGTGTTTACTTGCTTATACGACAGAATCTACCTTGTCTAGAATTGAGGATAAACTCCCGCTCCTCAACATATCCGTACCAGCTTGGGAGTGGTTAGGAGGATTTGATGTAAACTCTTGGGATACTTCCGATAGCGACATCGTAGTCGGCTACGAAGATGGCAAAAGCACGCACAGCATTTATCAAGATGGTGAACTTGTTGATGAAGTGGAATCAGACCTACTCCCAACCTTCCCTACAATCATCGTAAAAAACAACGAGCGTATGAAACTTGTATCTCCAGCGACAAAAGCAGAAGCATATACCTATGATTTCTCCGATGATGCGTTCCGTCCTACAAACACCAAAGTTACACCAACTGTATCGTACGTATACTTAACGACTACTCCTGGAAGTAATTATGTTGATACTGCTTCATTTGCCTCTTTGTGTCCCGAGGCTGTAACAGCCTGGAATGAATACGGCGATGACACTTATAGCGCACAAAGGAGTTATATATACTTTGGGCTACGAAAAGGAGAAACAATTGGTGTGTTGAATCCTAAAATAAGAGAATCCGTATTGGCTATTAGGTTAAACACTACCACTTGTATTGACGATGATGACCCTACCGTAAGTTCCGTTACCAAGAAAAATTCAGATTATAGTTCAGAGTCAGCTCTTCTCGACGCTCTATGGAGCGATGGACAGTTTGAAATAAAACTCTACGCTACCACAATTGATAGTACTGGTTCCATGAAAGTTCTAAACGAAAACGTGATTCCTGTAAGTGGACAAGAAATTTTCGACCTTAGTGTTGTTAAAAGGACTTTCTACCATAAAACTACTGTTTCTGCAAGAAAGTACGTCTACAAACCTAGTGTTGATGACTTACAGCCAAAATGGTATTATCTTCCTACTCCTTTGAAATTCAACTCTTGGAACCCTGTTAAAGAATCTACTATATTCAACATTCACGCATACGAAGTTGATGGAACTACAGAAAAGACTGTGACAGAAACCATTAAGAAGCAGAATGGTATCACAATTACTGGTAATGTTGGCTCATACGGAACTATCAATATTAATACGGGTTCCAAGACAGATGATTCAACCATAACGTATACCATTAAAGAAGGCTCTGACGACCTTGGGTCATACGAGGTACATTTCGATGACTACGTAATACGTTCCGAGTCTAATGGGCAGTATGAATTGGCCTATTATAGCACAGCACAACTTGATTTCATTCTTGTACCATTGAAATAAGCTGCAAGTCACTTTATAAATGTCCCACCTAATCATCCTGCTAACGCTACTGGGAATGGGTTTCCCACAGGCAGATAGCACCTATACCAATACCGAGTTGCCCTGCAGCGAAGAGGAATTCAATGAGGAAGCGCTCATTATATGCGGTTCTGTATTCGCTGCAGGGGCTATACTCAGTCTGGACGATGTATCACTCTACCCCTATGGCGAAAAGCCAGATTGTCGCATCAGCGCAGATGGGGTGGTGCAGTATATCCCTGTCACAGCTTATCTTGCTCTGGGCAACGGAAAATCTGGGCATTCATTCGGGGAAAGAGCCCTAGCGGCAGGCACATCCTACGCGATAATGGGCATCATTGTCAACAGCCTAAAACTCAGCGTAAACAAAACACGACCAGATGCGTCAACGAATAACTCATTCCCATCTGGGCACACTGCAACCGCATTCCTGGGCGCAGAACTGGTCAGAATGGAGTATGGCGGATGGTACGGAGTGGGGGCATATACCTTGGCTGCAATGGTAGGAGTAGCCAGAATGTACAACAACCGGCACTATCTGGGAGATGTCCTTGCAGGTGGAGCAATAGGAGCACTATCTGCACATCTAGCCTACTGGCTTCTGCCAGCAGAAAGAAAGCTGTTCAGGATAAATACGGACAAGGGGGCAAATCTTGCCCTGATGCCTACCAGTTATGGGATAAGTGCAAGCCTATTCTTCTAACTATTGTTCTAACTACTCTTCTACGCTGGGCTTGGAGCCTAGCAGCATCAAGGCCGCGGCAGCAAGGACTAGAAGGATAATCGCGATGGAGCAGGCGCGGGATGTAGCTGCGCCGCGGGCGTAGGACTTGGGCTCGAAACTCATAACGAGGTCGTGTTCGCCTGCCGGGAGGACTGCGCTGCGCAGCACCTCATCGGAGAGGGAAATCTCCAGCTCTTCACCCGTACTTGCCTCGCGAAGATGCCAGCCTGCGGGGTAATACACCTCACTGAAAACAGCCTTTCCACCAGCCTCAGAGGCATAATGATACCTCAACTCGTTGGGGCTGTAGGAGGTCATCTCTATCTTGGCAGAATCGGCTTCGAACCAAGCATTGCCCTTGGCGTAAGGGTAGCGGATAGGAGCAGCATTGCCATCAAGAATCACATAGCGGCAGTTCAGTTTGCTCAGACTCTCCAGTTCGGGCATGGCAGCCTCTGCTTCCTGAACGGTCTTAGCGCCACTCAGAGCCCTGGCGAGCGCGGAGATATCTCCCTGAATATGGTTCTCGATGTACTCCTGGTACAGTTGCAGCTTGGCGGGAGAATAGCCACCGATGCTCTTGTGCCAGTAAGATGGATGCGAATCGTTGAAGACATTCACCGTCAGGTCCAGAACGCGGTAGGACGGGTCGGTATCTTGCAGGATAATCTCATCTACAGGGCGTTTGTCGAACTGGTTGTTGAAGGCCCTCGGGGTCACGAAATCATCCTTGTTGAGGTATCTGTGGCCCACTGCGAACATGTTGATAAGCACAAGTGCGGATACACCAGCAGCGGTTATGATGTGCCTTCCACGGGCACTGGAGGCATCTTTAGCCTTGTAGGCCCACCAGATGAGAAGGAAGGCGGCGACGATAAAAATCAGGGAGACGAAGGCGTCCTTGCGGAGCAGCGAAGCCCTATCTGCAGCAAGAGCATCCACCAGAACCTCGGGCTGGCCGGAATCTGTACTGCCAACGAAAGACCCTGCAATCGAAGGGAAGAGGGCGCAGATCAGGCAGAAGCCACCTGTAATGGCCAGAGCAATCCAGCCCTTGCGCTTGAACTCTGCCTCGGGGACTTCATCTTTCAGGATTCTGTCAAGAATCAGGAAGCCCAGAAGCGGCAGGGTGAACTGCAGAATCACCAGGGCCATCGACACCGTGCGGAACTTGTTGTAGAGCGGCAGGACCGCGAAAGCCAGCTTGGTGAAGGGCATGAAATGGTAGCCCACGGCAAGGAAGATTGCAAACAGGGTGGTAGCCAGCAGCCACCACTTCTCCTTGCCCTTGTAGAGCAGCAGACCCAGTACAAAGAGGAAGATCGTGATGGCACCCATGTACATCGGGCCGGCGGTAAAAGGCTGAGGGCCCCAGTACAGAGGCAGGTTCTTGCTCACCTCGCGGAGGTTGGACTGGCCAGCTCGTTTGAGAAGCTTGACTGTCTCAGAGTCAGGGCCTAAGGCACCAGCCGAAGCACCGCCGTTGAAGTTCGGAATCATCAGGTTGGGCAGTTCTTCCCAGCCATAGCTCCAAGCGGTCGCGTAGCCCAAATCGAGGCCCTTGCTCTCACCGCTGGAAGAGCCGCCACGCATGGAATACTCGGTGTACTCCCATGTGGGCATCAGTTTGGTGGCGTTGGTGCCGATACCTATCAGACCCAGCACCAACAGCAGGGCAGATGCGGCGAAGAATCGTCCGATTAACGACTTCTTATCCTTGTTGCAGAGTAGCCAGATGAATACTGTAAGGACATAGATGCCGATGATAATTGCCAGATAATAAGTGATTTGCGGATGGTTGGCCTTGACCTGGAAACTCAGCGCAAGGGCGAAAAGCGCAGCGCCTAGAATCATCCTTGGTGTCTTCTTGGCAAGGGCGGACTTGTAGCAGAAAACCACCGCAGCCAGCACCCAGGGCAGGAATGCAAGGGCCTGCATCTTGGTGTTATGCCCCACCTGGATTATCTGGAAATTGTAGGAGCAAAGGCTGATTGCAATAGCGCCTCCAACCGCCAAAATGGGGTGTACTCCGAAGGCCAGCATCAGTAGGAATGCGCCCAGCAGGGAGATGAAGAAGTAGGTCGCAGGGCGTCTTCCCGTGAGCAGCAGATTGTAGAGTTTCTGCGTCCAATCCCCCTTTGTAGGGGCCTGGATGGTCACTGTGGGCATTCCGCTGAACATTGATCCGGTCCAGCGGGCAGGGTCGTCGGGATGGTCCTTGTTCCAGATATTCAGCTCCTGGGCCATGCCTCTCCAGCCCGAAATGTCGCTTTGGTTTACAATCTTGCCACCCAGAACCTGTGGCACAATGGCGTAGGACAGCACCAGCAATCCCAGCACTATTCCCAGATATATCAGTAACTTCTTCATAAACGCATCAAATTTACTGCAAATTAATCTAACATCCAATTTTCATTGAAAAATGCTATATTTGCAGACTATGCGCCGCGCCCTGATAATCAGCTATTATTGGCCGCCGACCGGAGGGTCGGGGGTGCAGCGCTGGGTGAAGTTCAGCAAGTACCTCCCAGAGTTCGGATGGCAACCTGTAATCTACACTCCAGAGAACCCCGAGCAGATAGCCGTAGACGAGAGCCTGCTGGCAGATATCCCAGATCAGGCAGAGGTTATCAAGACCCACATTACAGAGCCGTACGACATTGCCCGCAAGCTGATGGGTAAGGGCGCAACGCAGAAGGGTTCGGGCGTCAACCCGATTAACGCACAGAAAAAGACCTTCAAGCAGAAGCTTATGCTTTGGGTGCGGAGCAACTTCTTTGTGCCCGACCCGCGCGTAGGTTGGGTTAGGCCTAGCGTCAAGTACCTGAAAGAATATCTTAACGAGCATCCTGTAGATGTAATTGTTACGACCGGACCGCCGCAGTCGATGCATTTAATCGGGCTTAAACTCCACCGCGAACTGGGGATTCCATGGGTGGCAGATTTTCGCGACCCTTGGACCAAGATGTTCTATTTCAAGCATTTAGGCCTTGGTAAGAGGGCGTCAAAGAAGCACCAGAAGCTAGAGCAATCCGTTCTGGATGAGGCTAGCGCAGTCGTTGCAGTTACACCGTTTGTTCAGGCGGATTTTCAGGCGATGACCAGCACGCCTGTTCATCTGATTACCAACGGATTTGACGAGGACGATTTTGCCCAGCATATCGAGCAGAAACCAATTCCAGCCGCTGCCGTACGCGAAAAGTTCGTAGTTGTTCATACGGGACTATTCGCTAGCGACGGCAATCCGACCAAGTTATGGGAAGCAATGGCACAGCAGAAGGACGGTCTGGAAATCCGTCTGGCAGGCAAGGTCGACCCCGAAATCATCGAAAGCATTAAGGCAGCAGGGCTGGGCGATAATCTGGTCGAGTTAGGCTATCTGCCTCACGAAGAATCGGTTAAGGAGCTCTGCAACGCCGACATGATACTCCTGCCACTCCGTCAGGACCCCGAATACCGCAAGGTGCTCCCAGGCAAAATCTTCGAATGCCTGGCCGCCAGAAAACCCATTCTGGGTGTAGGTCAAGAGGATGGCGCAGCCGCTGGCGTTCTCGCAGAAACGGGCGCNGGACAGATGTTCGACTGGGACAAGGACCCGTCNGAGTTCATTCAGGGTGTTCGNGAAGGCAAAATCTCNGCAACCAACTCTAACATAGACAATTACTCCCGCCGTAATCTCACACGGGCAATGGTCGACCTCTTCGAGGAAATCCGCTAAAGAAGATTGGTCACAGCAATCGCTACAATCATCACGGGAGCAACCCATTTAATCAGGAAGTAGACAATCGGGAAGGCCGCCTTGGCTCCCTTGCTGGTGCCGTAGTTGGTGAACTGCGTGCGCACATCTACCTTGTTCATCTTCCAGCCAACCGCGATTGCGAACACAAAGGCCCCAATCATCATCAGCACATTTGAAGTGGCGAAGTCGCAGATATTGAAGATTTTAGGGACAATCGCGCATGCGCAGCCGAGGGCCCAGGAAGATGCAAAGACAATCACCGTAGCCCAGCCGCGGGAGACATTCTTTTCATCTACCAGCCAAGCCACAACCACCTCCAGCATCGAAATGGAAGATGTCAGCGCGGCAATCAGGATGGCGAAGAAGAAGATAATCGGCACGATGGGCCCCATCTGGCTGAAGATTACAGGCAGGGTCTCGTACACCAGCGAAGGGCCAGCCCCAGGCTCAATCCCCGCTGCGAACACCGCGGGCATGATGGCAAAGCCGGCCAAAAGCGCAAAGGTCGTATCAAAAAATGCTGTCCACAGGCCAGTGTAGAACACATTTTCTTCCTTGCGCATATATGATGAATAGGTTAGAACGCAGCCAACGCCCAGCGAGAGCGAGAAGAAGCTCTGCCCTAGAGCGCCCGCAATTGCAGGGCCATCTATCTTGCTAAAATCGGGTTTGACCAAATAGTCAATGCCCGCCTTGGCCCCAGAAAGGGTCACAGAACGGATTACAATCAGCACAATCATCAGGAAGAGGATGGGCATCATCACCTTGGAAAAACGCCCTATGCCTTTGTCCACGCCCATCGCAACAATCGCAGCGGTCAGTCCCAGGAAGATGGTGAGGCAGATGATTGGCTCCCAGCCCGATGCGCTCATCTGCTGGAATATTGATGTTGCTTCTTCGATACTCTTACCCTGAAAGCCCTGGAAGCAGGAGCGGGCGAAGTAGTCCAGGCTCCAGCCGCCCACGACGCTGTAGAACGAAAGCACCACGAAGGACGCCATGATGGCGATATAGCCCGCATTCTTCAGCTTGGAATTGGGTGCAGCGCTCTCCAGTGCCCCAAAGGTATCCGATCCCGATGCCTTTCCCAGAATCGATTCCGAGAAGAATATAGGCAGGGCGATGAACAGCGAGCAGAGCACATAGATGATGATAAACGCGGCTCCCCCGTGCTCGCCAACCAGGTAGGGAAAGCGCCAGATATTGCCCAGACCAATGGCAGACCCGGCCAGAGCCATCACAACCGCAAAGCGGCTTCCGAAGTTTCCTCTATTCTTTGCTGCCATCGTCTAAATGAAGTTTGAGATGAAGATTAGAGCAACCGCGATAGGCGCTATGTACTTGATAATGAAGTAGATAACCCCAAAGCAAGCCACATTGATGCGCTTGCGGCCACCATTGGTGAACTCATCGTACACCGCGCCTTTGTTCATCTTCCAGCCTACGAAGCAGACGCAAAGCAGACCGCCAAGAATCAGCAGCACATTCGAGCAGAACTTGTCGGTGAAGTCGAAGATGTTGTTGCCCGCAATCTGCACGCCCGAAAGCGGCCCGAAGGACAGGGAGCAAAGGGTGCCGATTACGCAGGTAACGCAGAACACCAGCAGGCTCGCCCAGCCTCTGCCAAGGTGCTTTTCCTCAACGAGATAGGCCACTCCGACCTCCACCAGGGCCACCGCCGAAGTGAGGGCTGCAATGAGGATGGTGAGGAAGAACAGGATGGCGATTACCGAGCTAAAGATTGGCATATCCGCGCCCACCTTAGAGAAGATGAAGGGCAGGGTCTCGAACACCAGACCTGCGCCAGAACCGGGCTCAATCCCAGCGGCAAACACCGCAGGCATGATGGCCAGACCAGCCAGAAACGCGAAAAGAAGGTCAAATATTGCCGTTCCTGCTGCACTTGCAAAGAGGTTTTCCTCCTTGTCGACATACGAGGAATAGGTGATTACAATGCCCATTCCAAGCGACAGCGAGTAAAAACTCTGCCCCAGAGCATACACGCAAGTCTTGGCAGTTATCTTGCTAAAATCAGGTTTAATCAGGTAGTCCACGCCCTCCTTAGACCCAGGCAGCGACAGCGAGAACCCAATGATTACCAGCACCATAAGGAACAGTACGGGTATTGCAAACTTGCTGAACTTCTCAATGCCAGCCTTTACGCCACCTGCCACGATTGCGCAAGCAGATGCCAGGAAGATAATAAAGCACACCAGCGGGGTCCAAGTGTCGGTTATGAATCCGCCAAACATCCCCTTTATCTGCTCAGGACTGTCCTTTACGAAGGAGAAACTTACAGATTTTAACAGATATTCCAGACTCCAGCCGCCCACTACGCTGTAATAAGAGACGATAATGATTGGGGTCAGCACGGATAACACCCCTAGAATCATCCACTTACTGCCCGGAGCAAGCCTACGAAGGGCTCCAATGCAGTTTGCACGGCTCCTGCGTCCAATCACCGATTCCGCAATAAAAATGGGGAGTGACAGGAATACGGATGCGATTATGTATATCAAAATGAAAGCGGCACCACCATATTCGCCAACCATATAGGGAAACCTCCAAATGTTCCCCAGACCTATTGCAGCACCAGCCATTGCCATAATTACGGCTGCCCTGCTGCCAAAATTTTCACGGTTTTTAGGCATACAAAACTACTAACTTGCTTACAATTTGCAAGTTTAGTAATTTTTGCGGTAAATTACAAATTCATACCTTACTTACACCGCCACTCTACTGGGGAAAGGGTGCCAACGAAACCTATACCGTCTCCATTAACATTGTTGCGGAACGGTATAGGTTCCACGAGGTACGTGTAACTATACTCTTCTGAATCCAGCAGGGCTATGGAGGAGAGATACAGGTACTCTTCCTTGGGGATGGTGTAGATGATGACCCTGGCCACTTTCTTGAAGTAGGAGCTGGTAAGGTCGCTTTTCGGCACCATGATGTTCAGGCGATAGGACCCGTCTGCAAAGAGCTTGTCCGTAAAGATGTTGTAGATGTTCTGGAAATAGCTTGCACCGGTACCCAGCTTGTCCGAGCCCTGCTGCTCGTTGACATTGACGCCGGAAGTGAGCAGAGGCTCGTTGCGGTTGTAGATGGTTGCCTCGTCTGTCCCCTGATACTCGCCATCCTGATAAGTGTCCACCTTGATGGCTACGCGATAGTAGTTGCTCTCCCCTTTTATATCGTTAAAGTCCACCAGAAAGCGCTGGTAGGCCTCCTCATTTAGCATTACCGTTGCGGTGTCTACCGAATTGATGGTGGTTGGATAAGGGATTGAAGTCTCGGCGTAAGCGTTCATGCCCGAATAGTCAGCCTCAAGCCTAATCTTATCGCCAGGCTTCAGAGCCGCATGCAAATCGTAGTAGTTACGACCGAAACGGACCTCTGAAGAATCCACGGAGGACACCAGAGTGCCATTGACGAACATCTTCACCTTGGCGTATGGAGCCTCGTACAGCCTATTACCCTCACTCACGCCAAGAATGGCTACATGGTCGGTCTCCCCAGCGTCAAAATGGGCGTTGAGAATGATTTTAGGAGTGGTATCTACCTGATAGTCAAGCTGTCTCTCGCAGGAGACCAGCAGTGCAAAAGCCATTATCAAAAATATCTTCCTCATCGCCACTAGAAATTAAAGGTGTAACTAAAAGACGGCAGGAACATCAGGAAACTCCTCTTGTTGAGGACGATGTCGTACTGGTAGGTGCCGTCCGCAAGCTTGCTTTCCTTGTAATCTACCACCACCCAATTGGGGTTGGCGTGCCCATAGACATTGTAGATGCCGAAGTTCCAAACCCTCTCGCCATGCTTCTTTTGCTTACGCAGATTGAGGCTCAAATCCAGCCTGTGGCTAGGCGGAAGCTTGTAATTGTTGCGCCCGCTGATGTAATCCGCCTCGATTGTATCTCCCAGAGGGTTAGCCACGAAGGTCTGGCGCTCGGGAACGGTCATATAGCCACCGCTGGCAAGTACCCAGGTACCGCTAAGGTCTACCCTCTCATTGAACTTGTGGTTGACGCAGATGGAGATGTTGTGCCTCTTGTCATAGCGGTATGGGAACCAGTCTCCCCCGTTGATGGTACCATCGGCAAAGCGGCGGTCGGACTTGGAAAGAGTGTATGCTACCCAGCCCGTAGTGTTGCCCGCGGTCTTCTGCGCAAAGAATTCTATACCTTTGGCCCTACCTTCTCCCATGGCCACATTATTCTCCCAAGATGTTGAGTTAGAGATAAATAGCGCACCGTCGCGATACTCCAGGACATTCTCCATCTTCTTGAAATAGCCCTCAACGCTGAATTCCCAACCAGGCATGCCAGAATAATAAAGTCCAAGGGAGTATTGGTCGGATGTAACGGGCTTGATTTCAGCGGTTATGGGCACCCAGAGGTCGGTCGGAAGGCTCCATTGGGTAGATGAGAGCAGATGCACATACTGGGCCATTCGTGAATAACCAGCCTTGACAGCGTAGCCATCTGCAAAGGCGTATCTTGCCGAAAATCTGGGCTGCAGGGAAAGATAATTCTTGCCCTGGGTGGAGAATAGGGCAAGATGCACCCCCGGATTCAGGAAGATATGGTCCCCGATGCGGAAGTCATCTTCCAGATAAAGAGCATATTCATCTCCAGGCAGACGGCCTGTACCCTTTGAAGAATATGAGGTATCCGCAATGGCTTTTCCGCTTTCTACACCCTTCTGGTGGATGTTCGTGGTCTCGGGGCGGAAGATGTGATGGGTGTAAATCGCGCCGAACTTGACGGCATGGTTATGCCCCGGGGAATAGTCAAAGTCGGCCCTGAGGCTAATGTCGTCAATTCCCGAACGATAGTTCATGGAACTCTTCTCATATGCGGTCTGGACCCCGGTATCTTCAATGATAGACTCATACTCGCTTTCGCTAAGAGTCCTCATACGGTAGCTATTGTAGGAAAG
>Ga0065711_1035365_pt1 | contig 22414 bp, 15 predicted proteins | sample Hoacrofraction12_FD_59098 | JGI IMG/M metagenome (GOLD analysis project Ga0065711, IMG submission 59098) | Hoatzin crop microbial communities from Cojedes, Venezuela - Epithelial fraction 12 v2 (version 2) | ecosystem: Host-associated > Birds > Digestive system > Esophagus > Crop | place... | reverse complement strand
GGGGGGGGGGGGAGAGAGAAAGCCTTGACTTGGCAATTTTTTTTCTTCAGTTTCTTAATGCTTCTAATTCTATCTATTTATTTGACAAAAAACCATATTTATACAGAATTTACATTGTACAAAGCTTGACACAAGCTGTAAATGCCACCAGCTCCTTTGCTATACTTAATCCTTCTTCCTCCCCATCTCCTCGGCATGATTTCGAGCTGGAATCTGTTTAAAAAGAACTCCAAATTACAATAGTCACTTTTCATAAATTATTTACATGCTCTTGAAGTACAAAGAAATCAGCAAAAAAATTTCAACATGTTTCTACAAGAAACAGTGTTTGAAGAGAAGATTCTTGAGTTTGCCTATGTACAGAAGACGCATTTTTTTATATACTTCAAAATCCTTTTTTCCTTTTTTTTTTATACAGAAATGCACTGAAATGATCCCTGAAAAAGGTCACAAAAACCAGAACTGAAACTACTGTATACTTTGCTGGAGTTTAAAAATTGCTTTTTTTTTTTCTTCTTGTAGAAATAAGCTGCTCTATACAATATAAATATCTGCAAGATGAGCCCCTTCCCCTCCCGGACCCCCGAGAGTCACAGACCGCGTACTGGGATTGCAGCCAGGGGTGTGAACCCAACGGACAGGGGCAGGCGCGGGGCAGCGGCAGGCGGGATGTGCAAGCGCGGAGCGCGTTTCCTGGAAACGCTGGCTGCGGAGGCATCTGCACCCTGAACTCAAGCCAGCTCCGTGCTGGGAAACTGAAGATTTCAGTTAAATTTCCAAAACTTTTGCGCTATTCTCTTGGGTTGTTTCACCTAGCGAGATACAGTTTTGCAGGGAGCATGGTCAATGTCTCTCTCTTTTTTGCCTTGGGTTTCAATTTAAGTGATAATCAACTGGGGACAGGCTTTTCAGCGAACCAACCAGCTTCAGCAAACCTCTCTGCAAAGCAGCACGCGCTGGTGAGGTGTTTTTTTCAGTCCTCACCGCTATTTCCACGGGGTGCCAGGGCGCCTGTGCTGACGGCGGGAGGCGAACGCTGGGTTCGGCCCAGGCAGGCGTGTGCATCTCACACCTTCTGCCTTTCTCCTCGCACCTCACCCCTGCCTAAGCACGAGCCAAAGGACCAGGGAGGGACTCGAAAGGCACCTCCGCGCTGCTGGCTTCCAACACCATGGCCGTGGCTGTGCGAGGGCCGGTCGGCTCGCAGGGACGGGGCAGCCACAGGCAACCGCAGCAGCTCATGGAAATCACTGAAGCAGACTTCAAATCCTCACCGTAACCTGCTGTTTTGGGGATGGGGCAGCTCCGCAGCCTGAGACAAAAGCTGCACAGGTAGGGCTCTGCAAGCACAGGATTCATGGGGAAGAGAAGCCTCAGGTCTGGCTGTGAGACCAGACTAACGTGACTTTTCAGAAGTGCTGTGGGTTCAACAGCCCCGTTTCCTCCTGTGGGGTTACTGGGAGCTCAGCTCTTGCAAAAACTCACGTCCTTTGCCTGGGATGATAACAAGCGATGGGTTACGCGCAGTTCCAGAAGTACCCAAGTGATTTAGGTGCTCATGCTCTTTGGCACCCGAATCCCTTCGGTGCTCCTGCAAACGTGGTGAAGGAACCCAACCTGCAGGTCTCGTTTTGGAAGACCACGTCCTGCCTCCCTGCCTCTCCTCAACAAAAATGAAGGCAAACCGCAGGGCCTAATCCCACCCAGAGCACACAGCTACACTGGGAAATCCAAACCTGTCAGCAGGTACTTAGGGGCTAAGCCACTTGGGGTGTCTTTGCCCCCACAAAACCACTGTTAACGCACTGGCTTGATCGACTAGAGAGGAAGCAAGGACATCAGCAGAACTGCTGCATGTGGGGGCTTCAGCTCTGAGACCCAGGAAACTTCTGTGCATTTCCAACGCTTTGAAAGTAAAAGGCTGTAGAGATGCCAAAGTGGAGCGCCAACACAACAAGATAAACCTCATTTAAAAAAAAAAAAAAATAAAATAAGTTGAGCAGCTGGTTTAACTCCCAAGTGCTCCTGCCATTGCTGCAGCTAGAACCAACGTTCAATGACAGAAACTAGTTGTGCTTCTCATAATTTTAGGTTCTGGGTCACCATTACCCAATTGCTGGAGGTTTATAAAGAGGGGAGGGAACAACAAAACAAAATCAAAACAAAATCAGAGAAGAGACTGTGGACTGTCCAACCTCAGGGACAATTTCCTCACCCTCAGGCAGACGTACAGGTGGTACTAAGGCAGCTTGCAGCAGTCTGTGTGCTCCTGCTCTCTCAGGCCGTCAGTCTGAAGCAGAAATTCAGACGCAGAGGTCTCAGCTACTTTACAAGCTCCACTCCGCAGCGCGGGCCTGGTGCTTCCCAGTAACAGCTGAAAAAACTTCCCCAAAACTCTTTTGCAAGGTTGTAAGCTGTGATCAGGGGGCGGTGGTCACGCAGCAGTTACCGCTGATGTTAAAGGGCTACAAGAACACAGCTGTGCGGTCTGTGCTGCGGGGAGGAGACCTGGAGTTACGCACACCCTCCTCCCGTTTCCCAACGACATTGCAACGTCCCCTTATAAGCCAATTCAGAAGGTTTTAGTACAACTGATCTCTACTTTTAAAGCAGGAGAATTTCAATGCAAGTTGAGAAACTGCTCCTGTTTGTAGCCGAATGGTTGTGTAACATTTCCAGATCACATCCAAAGAACTATTTCTTTGGTGTTTTGCCCCATTTTTAAATGGAACCTCTCGAAGATCTGCAACCTTCAGCTAAGCATCTACACGGACAAAATATATTGAAAAATCATTTCAAACTATGCCTTCCCAACTTAAAGAAGCATCCATCTTCATGCTGTAGATGGGGGAGGACAGGATTGCTCCTGCAGCCTGCTCTCGGGATCACTTTTACCATGTCCTTACTGGAGGGATGGGACCACGCCAGGGCAAGTTACTGAGTAACGGAGGGAGGAGAGCGGCACGGCACGGCTCGCTCCTATCACAGGAGGCATCTCCCACATTCAAGGACAGAGCAAATACTCCACATAAAACGCTGGAAGGGCAGGGACATGCAGACAAAAATCAGAAAAATTAATCTGAGGCACACATCAGCCTGTTTCCCATCTACAGGAAGAAAATCCTGTTATAAACGTGGGCTGTAGTGTATGCTGACAAGGAGGGTAAGATTTCTACAGCGTAAACACGGCCGAAATTGTCCACTTAATTTCAGCCTCAGCCTTATTTGCACGCGAGACAAACCGATCTCCAAGAAACGGGCATCCCCAAAGGCCACACGCCGTGCCACAATGCTACAGCTACACAACCGACTCGGCTTCTTACTAGCGACTGCAGTATCCGCGTATTTTTCCTGTACGGGTGCAGAGGTTTTGATCCCCCAGTATACCAGCATGGCATATCAAAATCAGAGACGAGCCCAAGGCGCTAAGCTGAGGTCTGCGGCTGACCTGACTCTTCCCCGGGGCGTCTGGCTTAGGGGACTTGTTCAGGCTCATCCCTAATGAAAAGGCAGGACAGTTCACCTATAGTCTCGTGGCGGACACACCTCCATACACACACACGCACCCAAGCACATGCACACACCCATTCACACACCCTCAAGCCTCTGGCTTGCTCTGTAACATCAACCTTACATTTATTTACAGCTTACTCCGGAGAAGTCTGTGCAATTTCAGCCAATCAAGCTCCCAACAAACCCTATATGGCATTTTCAGTCTCTGCTTCACATTTAAACGTTGAATGTCTTTTTCAACCAACAAAACTGATGAGAAAAAGGTAGCAGCATTTATGAAAAGATGAAGGTTTATAACAACAATTAAAAAAAAAAAGGTACCATTATCTCATTACGGAGCATTAATGTAGGGACTGAACAGAGAAGCTAGTGTTTGGATAGACCATGCCACAAAACGGTAGTCACCTTTTTGTGTGCGTGTTGGATCTGAAAAGGAAAGAGCACCTGAAACATGAACAGTCCTCGTAAGCATGTGCGCTTTTGCTTTCATTCATGATCCTGGCAGAAGTGCGAAACTTGCTTGGTTTTTTTCTTCTCTTTTTTTCCTCTCTTTTTTTTTTTTATTTTTTTTTTCTTTTTGAATTTTTTTTCTTCCTTTTTGTCTTTTTTTTTTTTTTTCTTCTGTTTTTGGCAAAGTGCAACCACACCTGGTTACCACAGTTTTGACATGGCCGAAGGTGCAAGTGTGACGAGAAACCTCGAGTTCAGTTCAGGGTTCCCCTGCAGTTCTCAGAGCCACATAGACATGGGATTTTTACATCCTCAATCGGAAACTTGTAGTCATAGGTAATTTCCTCATTCACATTGATGTGCTGTTTGGAGTAGATGACAATCTTCTTTTGAGACTCCACCGTGATCACTTTAGCATAACAATTTGGCTGCAAGGGTGACAGAACAGGTAATGATTTAGGGTCCCAATGGCCATGGCTTCCCAGCCTCCACACAATAATTCTGAGCTAAAATAGGGCAGGACAGTCCTTTCCCTAGACAGCCTCTGTCATGCTCCTGGAGACGGACCCAGGAGGAGCTGTGAGGGGGAGGCATGAAGGCAGAAAACAGACCCACCCTCCTCGTGCTCCTCCAAAATATCCACATTCTGGCCATCTGTGGTGCAAAAGAGCCTGGATGATGCTCCACCAAGGCTGTCACAGGCTAAAAGCCGCTTAACTAATGCTTAACAATTTGGTCAGGCAGCCAAGCCTTTGAGTGTAGACTGCAGCACAGAGCAGAGGGGAAAGCAGCTTCTCTACCCACTGGGGCAGAGAACACTTTAACCATCTGGACACTAGAAGGAGACTGTTCCCACGGAATAACAACGCTAAAATTTGATTTGGTTTAAGGAAATCTTTGTTAGGTATATTTGAACAGTGTCCGTCAGGGTCCCCCACCACGGTCAGGAGGATTCTGAGTGCACTCTGACTCACTGCGTGTTTCATTTCTCAGGTCTCTCAAATCTCTCTACGCTGGTTTAGACTCTGCTTTGATCTGCTGCAGCTCATTAACATTTAACCATAACCCTGTGACCCCCTGCTACTTCTGAACGTGGCCCCAGTCAAAGTTAGCAAAGACTCAGTGGGTTTATCAGCATGTCAGAGGACAATTATACGCAAAAACATGATACTTACATTGCAGCTGTGATTAATAAACCTGGCAAAGTTTCCGCATTTTGTGGCATCGATGATGGTGTCGTGGTCGACTCTGAACATGTAACTGCTTCCGATGCCTTCATCCTCGTATCGCTTTTCACGCATGTCAGCAATGACCTACAGAAAACCCCACGTGTAGCGTCAGGACACGCTGCAGAATTGATCTGTGAGCAGAGATCTACACAACACTCACCTGAGCCGTGCTGGTGCCACTCAACAGATACATGATCCCAGATACCCCAAGAGAACACAAACCTAACTGAAAACACAGATGTTCCGGACAGGCTTCTTGAGGCTTATCTCCTAAGGACTGGAGTGCTCAGTTTCTATGGGTTCTTGAAAATCTCACCCTTCTACCTCCAAGCCACAAGCCAGCCTCTGCCTAGCTGACGCAGCTAACGCCTAACAGCGGGGACTCCAACCCCTGCTGTCATACTTGAGCACGTTCAGGGCTGGTTTTCGCTCAGATTTCACCCACAGTCCAGCTTACCTGCCTGATGTTCTGACCCACGTACTCAATCACCATCTCATCAGCTGCAATGGGCTCCATAGCAAAAAGGCCCCAGTCATGAATGTGGCTCTTGCAGAATTTTAGTTTTTTCTTCCGGAACTGCACGAAGAAAACACCCCAAAACCCCAACCCTGAATTAGCCACAGCACAGGAAGGGAATGGCCATCCTCGAGTCCAGCATCCACAGCATGCTCCAAGCCACAAGCAGTGCTGGGGTACTTCAACCCAATTTAGTATCCTTCCATCTTGTGGTGACAGAAGGCAGGACAGAGGCCATGAAGGTCCCACAGAGCTGCCGTACTTGGGCTTTCATGGAGAACAGACCCTCTGAGGCCATCTGTTCTGCATAACCCTGATGGTTCTGACTATGGCTCAAGCTCTGTAATCATCAGACACTAATTTACAGCCGTTTATCAGCCAGCTCACGTCTCCACTTCTCACAAGGGAGCACACTGGACTAAGTGTCATGTTTTTCCCTGCGACTGCTCTGTTCCTATTTCTTTAGGTAAATTATTTGTATTACAGGTTGCATTAAGTTGTATTGTTGTATCAAGTTGTATTACATGGAAGTACAGGAGAGCCAGGTACCACTCAATTCTCTGGCACACACAGCGGTGCCCAATGCTGAGATGGCCACCACCAAGGTGAGACCAAACCGGCGGCAGGTCCCCTGCCCTGGCCTCAGCCTGCTCCCAGCCAACCTCTGTGCAAAGCAGCAACCCGCGGGGTGACCTACCTTGAGCTGGTTGAACTTGAGCAGGTCACTGTCACAGCTACCAGTAAAGGAGGAGAGGAGCCTGCGTTGCTCTGACCGCCTCTCGGAGCCAGCCCGGGTGGAAGCATGAGGTTGGGCAGGGATGCTCATACCCTGAGAGGACAAATGGGTGATCAAAGCTGACTCAACACCCCGCAGCCTCCCTGTGAGCAACCCTTTGTGCTACAACACATCACCGCAGGACGCGTGGCCTCCTCAAACATCCCACATCAAACACTAACGCCTCCCTAGCAGCTCCCGGACAACGCAGCTCGACACAGGCTTAGAAACAGCTTCACCTCCCTTCGTGCCAAAAGGCAGCAAGCATCCGCCATGTGTGACACCATATAAAGTCAAATCCCATTCACACCCCGTCAGTCAGCAGAGGACAGGTCCTCACCTGCGTGTCAGCTGGAGGCTCCTCCGCGAAAGCTCGGCTATTGTTGAGGTATTTAAGTTTGTCCTTCTTATCAATTTTGTAATAGCCTTCACTTCGTGCACAGCCTGTCACGTGCTCCCGCATCCCATCATCCCGCTTCTTTTTCTTGGGGGTAGAAAAGCTAGTAGGTGGAAAGAAGTTAAGGAGAAACACAGCCACCACTGGATATCAGACAAAACTTGCTTAACATGGGGCTAATGCCGGGAGCTTGGAAAATGAGGAAGGTTTTGGGGGGGGTTAGAAAAATAACAATGCTATTGAAAAATAAAAAAACATCACCGAAGCCCACACGCCTACAGGAAAACCAAGCATGGTCTTTCCTTCTTAGCTGCGCGCTTTGGGGAACTACAGTCAAGAGATAATGAAAATTTAAACATAAAAAGGTTAAGCTGTCAAGAGAAGCCTGTTTGAGAAAGGATTTCCCCACAGCACCCACTACGTACACAGACAGCAGCTGCCCAGCCATCTGGATGCACCGTTTTCTCTGTTTGGAGTGACATGCTCTTCTTCTGCCTCCAGAAACTCCCTGCAGCCACCCCAAGCCCCGCAGACGCCGCACTGATCTCACAGCAGCAATCATTCCCACCGCGCAGGGCTAGAAGCAGCTCAGATGGGCAAGAAACACTCCTCAGCCCAAAGGGCTTGGAGAGACGCTGCTCTCACCGGCCTCGGTAAATCGGCTCCTTCAGACCCTAACAGGAAGGGAAAGACCCTGTGCAGATGTTTCAAACCCCACTGTCCTGATCAGTCAAGAAAACCTAGAGCTGGCCTGGCAAGGACTCACTGCCCTGAGCAGGCAGAAGGCACCTGCAGGTCTTTTCGCTTCTGGAAGGACAGTGGAACTGTACACTGGCAGCTCACCCCAAACGCACAGCCTACAACAACCGAGATCTACCCAAAAATGCTCCCTGTAAGTCATGGATATCCTTACTACCACAAAATTGAAGCACAGGGACCATAAAAAGCAAGAAGCGATGGCCTTGAAATCGGAGTGCTGAGGTGTGAGCTTGCTGCAAAGCAGGTGAACCCTGCGGCAACGTTCACACCCACTGTGCAGTGCAGCACAGCATGAACTGGCAACTGGCTGCAGATTATTTTTAAATGGTTTAAAAAGTGACTGTAAATTTGCTGTTTCCATAACCCTCATCAACAGGGAAACAGATTTCAAGTATTTCCACTATGCAAGCTGCCAAACGCCAACACATTGAAGTGCCCGGTCACAGGCAAGCCTTACCCTCAGCCGCGCCGTTCTGCCTTTCGCTGGCTCTGGTCCCCACCACTGCGGGCCAATGACTCCTGCCTTGAAACTGGTTTGGTTTTCGAACTGCTTCCCCAAATGGGGCAGACACATGATGTATTTCATCATCCTTTTAGAGTATTTAAGCAATTAAATAAACTTATTTCAAGACTATTGCACTGGTATGAAAAGGCAGAAAACTATAAATTTAATCTTACACATTGCCCTTATAAGATGCAGAGAAAGAAAGGATAAAAACACACAGCTCAGCACTGAGCTCCACTTGCTTTTTGTTAGTATCATATCACTGACCGTCTAAAGCGTTTTGGCTTTTTTGCTTTTGCTTTCATGTCTTGCAGGGAGTAAGGGATGAGATATTTTAACTCCACGCCATCTCTAACAACACACGAGGCGGTGCATTTGTCTTCTTTAACATATAAATCCCTATATCCTTCCTAAAAATATTACTAGAGAGTTCTTAGGTTATGAGCACGGCCTTTTAGGCTCTGTTCTGGAGATCACTACTGACAGCCGTATGCACGTAGAGCCTTCTTCTGAGACGCTCCCTGAGATTCAACACTACAGCCTGTGCTGCTGATCAACAGCTCACGGGCAGGGAGGGAGGGGATGGGGGCAGACCCTGCCCCACCAGCACCAGCCAGTGCCACACGCGCTCCCCGCTGCAGCATAAGCATCCCAGGGCTGAGCCTGTCCCTGATGTGCCGCTTAGAAACCATTGCTTTTATTAGTATTTCAAACTCAAAGCAGGTTAAAGCTGCTAGCACCACTAACTCATCATTTTGGGCACAGATGGTGAGATTATTTTTATAGCAAGTTTTAGCTCCAAGTTAAAGCCCTGTGCGTGCAGACCAGAAATTCCACAGGCAAGCTGAAAAAAAAAGGCCTGGTTTAAATGCAGACGGAAGCTTCTCAAATGAGCGAGGAAATCTCCCCAGAAGAGGTGCATGCAGATCTTCCCTGCAGTCCTAGAGTGAAAATGCAGCAAAAACAGCCACTTCTGCAGTATTTTAGTATTGCAGCTTCAGGGAATAAACCAGTCTAAGATTCCCTGCTGATATAAGCAATTGCTATTCTAGTAAGCAAATGCTTCTTCCACCAACAAACGCAGTCTTTTGCGCTGTAAGTCCTACACAGTGACCGCCTAGTGCACCTTACACGTCTTGTGGAACACAGAGCGCCAGTGAGAAAGGATATAAGGATGGAATACCCACAGGGTGTCATTGAGCCAGTCCATACCATTGTCCTGCTGCAACAAGCGGTCGTATGTGATACACATAAATTTGATATCTTCCTCGTCTATGCCTCCGTTCCAAATATCATACAAAATGGTCATCTCCTCAAACTCGGAGCGTGGCCTGAACTGAGGCCGGGGTGGGGAATACTCGGGGGAAGGAATCACTGGGAGGTCTTCAGAGGTCTTCTTCGGCCGTCGCCACTGTCTTTTAGGTTTCACGTGAGCTTCTTCTTCCTTGAAGTCTTCATTCCACTGGTTCTCCAGTTCCTTAAATGGCAGTTTCTCTGCAACTGTCTCAGCTGCTATTTTCTCGTGGAAACCATCATTCCTGAAATCCAGGGTGACGGCTTCAGGATCTTTTAGTCCATAGAAAGCATCAGGATGTCCACTCAACAGCTCTTTGCCCACAGTACCTTCCACCAAGGCCACTGGCACAGGAGGAGGTTCTATGGTTTTGCTCGAATACACATCCAGCGAGAGGACAGAAGGTGGTGACCGTCTTGGCCGACCTGGCCTCCTTTTGGGAAGAATGGAAGGTGGTGGTGGGGGAGGAAGAATAGAAGCACCAGTGGGTACTTCTGGTGAGAGCAAAACAGATTTTACTTCTGCCTTGCATTCCTCAATGGGCATTCTTCCATCTCCATGCACGCATGGCAGGACTGCTACAGGTATTGGCTCATCAGGTGGCAGACCGATGTCTGTGCGGAAATCTGCTTGTGGGGGGCTGGCAAAGGGGATAGGGGAAGGAACACTGTTCATGCTGATCGTCAGGGAAGCACCAAGAGGCTCTTTAAAGGGTTTCTCATCGAGCTCATCCTCTGACTGTTTCTTGCCAGACAGAAGGCAAGGAATGGTAGCACCAGCCTCTGGGAAAGTAGGCGTGAAATTGAAATCTCTCCCAGGAGTCCGAGGAATGCCACTGTTAATGCCAGGAGATTGGGATGGGTAGGAAAAGGGGCTCCCTGGGACCTGAGGGGAACTGAGGGTCAAGCTGCTTCCCGTAAGTGGAGCATCGCTTCCTGGCGTGGCTGGAACAGTGTCTGTGCTCTGCGACTTCGCAAGGGGGTGTGAAGACTTGGCCAAAATGTCCCGCCCAGGAGTCCTAGGAACCTCCTCTTCCACGGACGTTTTGGTCACCAGTAATTGTTCAGGGAACTTTTCTGGAGGAACTAAAGATTCTTCTTTACCAGGAGTCGATGGTAAGGGAAGCATGGAGGATGGCACCTTGTGGGCTGGAAGCAAAAGAGTATCAGTCTCCGAATGGATCATCACCTCCCGTCCAGGCGTGCGAGGCAGCCGGTCGTCCTCCTCCGCTGCCAAGGGCAGTTTTGTTTTAACACAAACTTCTAAGCTGCTGCTGTCATCAGACTTGCTAAAGAAGCTGCTTTTAATGGGCAGAGGTTCTCCGAAGACTCCCACTGGAGCTGAGAGACAGAGCCCCGCCTCATCATCTTGAGATTCAGGCTTTGGACCTTCCTGTACCTCTGTCTCCAGCATGGTAGCAGGTTCAGACTCTTCCTCTGAAAGGGGGAAAAAAGAGAAGAATCAGAAGCTTTGCTTCCACTCAGTTACTCGCCACTTGCCAGTAAAGGCATGTTTAAGACGCCGCAATTACAGAACAGCTCAATTCCACTGGGAGGCTTTAAAAACTTCAATGCTTTACATTTTGGAGGCACCGAGTGTGGAGTAATTAGATGTTACCACAGACATCCCTAATGGACCATTAAAAAAAACGCACTATTAATTTGAGGATTTGCTATAACACAGGCCAGAACGAAGGTTTTCTGCTTTCAAAACCCCTGACCACCTTTTACACAGACATAAAAAGAATTAGCGGATTGTGGGGCGAGGACGTTGGAGGAGAGCTGTCAGAGCCCCAAGCTATCAGCTTTTCTAATGTGGGAAGGTAAACTAATTGCAAGGCCAAAAAGCACCCTCAGCTCTCCAAGGAGGGAGCAGTAACGCTCTTGAACAACACGTGAAGGGAAGCCCTTGTAATGAGTGAGCAGACACTCAGATGGTATCAATGAGGCAATTTATATGCTGCGGTCTCTGCAGCAGGCTCATTTGTCTGGAGTTTATTTACCCCCTTAGGGCCAGGGCCAAGAGAAATCAACAGTGAATCTTGTTAGGCAGCTCAAAATAACATTTTCAAGTGGGAGAGCAAAAGCAGGTGAAAATGCCTGGAGAGTTGGAAGGGAAGTGTTCCCCATTTGTGCTGAAAGAACCAGACAGTCGCTGGACTCATACTCAATCCCTGTAACTCCTGTACGACTGGGCTGTGCTGCACAAGAATGCTGTGGTTTGAGCTTGTTCCCACAGCTTACCTGTAAAGCTCATTCCACACGTCAAGGTGCCCAAATGCAGGTCTGCCCGAATTTATGTCCTTTCTGCACACTGACATGTTCTAGAAAGGATCTGTGCAAAACAGGCTCTTCTTTGCCCTGCCCAGCTGAACGTTTCACCTCTTTACGGCTTTCAGATTTTAACAGCCTGTGCAGGGACTGGATTTCCAGCTCTCCAAGTGGCAAAATACTGCCCAGTCCTCAGACACCAAGGCTGACACTGCAGGCCACACTAGATGTGCTCTCCCTGATGGCTACAGTTTTTAACTTCTTAATTACCCCCAGCTGCAGAATTTGTCAAGCTTTATGCATCTTCACTCCTGTTCCAGTAAAAGGTTTCTAATTTCCTTGGGTTAACTACACTCGTATAGAATGAAGACAATTTCCTTCTTCCAGAAAAGGAGGGAGTATCACTCACTTAAAAGGATTAATTAAAAAATACCACCTCACAAATACTAATATTGGGAACTAGACATAATTCTGAAAATCCACTCACCTGCCCCATATAGCTTTCCAGTCATGTACTGCTTCAGTATTAAAAAAAAAGAGCCAGCAGTGACTCATTAAGCACAGACTCCTGTTCTGTTCTAGCAGCCATGGCTTTTCTATCTTGAGCTTCAGCCACCACACCATCCAATCAGTCACCCTCGGACGATGACAACTGTTCAGTTCCTGTAGGGCACTAACTAAACTGGCCCAGGATAAGGTTCTGGATACAATAACCACAGTATTTTTAGTAGCAGATGGCTTGTGTAGAGCTCCTTACTAGGAAGGAAAGTTCAGCACAGACCTCTTCCCCTGTACAGATATCCCCTAGGCTAGAGCCAAGACTGGAGGAAGAAAGAGCACAAGGGAAATGCAAGACCACACATACTGGACGCCGTGAGAATACTGTACTTGGAAACATAGTAAAAAATGCCAAACCACACGGGAGAGCATACCTGGCCTACAGATGGGAGAGAGCACATGTTTTGTCTCCTGGTCTCTTTCCATAACCAAGTGTTTCAGTGTTTCAGCAGCAATAGATGCCTCTGGGACTTCACCACATTCACCCTCCCCTGCCTTGATTTCTTCCATGCCTTCATCTTTCACAGCCAAAGCTGGCTCTGTGAGTCCCAAGCCCATTGTATCCATGTAGTCATCCACAGGATACAGCTCCAAAATAGTTTCCCTCTCATCATCAGGAAGCTCATGACCAGCAGGTTCATGCTCTGTCTCAGCAACCATGGCTTCCCTGTCTTGATTTTCAGCCACCTGTTCCTCCTCTTCCTCCTCCTCCTCCTCCTCTTCATCATCATCATCCTCATCTTCGTCATCTGAGTCTGAACTTGACTCGAATTCAGAGGAGTCCTCACTTTCATCAGATGATTCAACTTCAGCCTTCGAAGACGACGGACTTGCTACATCTACAAGAAGAACAAATTACCATTAGTTCCGCTTTCTGACTTCATTAAACAATCAGGGTCTACCACACAAGCAAATCTCACTTCCACACTGTAACAGCGTGGAAACAGCATCCACAGCAGCGTGTGGGTTTGAAGGAGGTGCCTCCTAATTTATTTATTTTTGCAGAGACTTCTAAACCACCTATTTGGATGCTCACAACAAGCACCATGCAACAGGCAGTTCCACGAACAGCAGAGCTTGCGCTGCCTGGCACCTTGCCCACATAGGTCTATTGGTGGATTGCCTCTTCACTGGAGATGTACTAAGATTTTCTGCTGCCTTCACACACAGCTTTAAAATGTGGAAACTACCACCTTCCATAGCAGCAACCGATTGATAGGACAGCAAGTTATTAGCAGCTAAATTACCCCTGTCTGAAATCTGGTCCTTTCTCCTCCCAGCCACACATGTTTCATAAAACAAGCACAAACTTAGCTGGCTTTAAGACCTCTGCCCCTCTGTTGAGTTGGGCTGAGATCACTCAGGGGCTGGAGAGCTATTGCAAAGGGACCCTCAGACTGAGGGATCACAGAAGCCTCGCAGGTAACAATGAAAAATACCTGTAATACAGTAACTTGTATAAAACCGTCCTTCAGTGAAAGAAGGTGCACAGTTACAAAAATCAGCTTACAAGTGCAAAAGGGAGACCATACCTGACCCAAAGGCTACGCTTACTGCTTCCGCCGGAACTGCTTACCCTCCTCGGAGTCCTGCTCCTCCTCCTTGTCACTTGTGTCTACACCTGTCTCCTCCTCATCATCATCCTCATCGTCCTCTTCATCCTCATCTTCATCCTCCTCATCATCTTCATCCTCCTCATCATCCTCCTCTTCCTCCTTTGCAAGACAGCATTGCCAAAAATGAACGGTGTCTGACTGAGCACTGGCTGTCACCGTAGTAACCACCAGCGTCTCTCAAGGACGCTGATCAGAGAACCCAACGAGGGAATAACCTTACAGAAGTTCTCTTAGGACAGACAGAAGCACTCACCTTCTAGAGAAGGCAACTTTAGCATCTGGAGTTACTACACCCCCTTTTAACAACAGACAGCATTCAAAACTGCAATCACAAACCAACACACCTTGCCAGGTGCTGCTTTCACCAGGCCTCCCTCTTCTTCCTGCTCCTCTTCTTTCTCCGAGGAGGACTCTTCCTCTTTCCCTGACGTCTCATCTCCCTCTTCTCCCTCGCTGTCGAGCTCCAGCGGCCTTGCTGGTCGCCGCCTCAGCCCCACTGCTTCAGCATCCTTCTTTGACAGGTCAGATGTCGTATCGGAAGCATCCCTGTCCCTCTCCGACTCTGGTGAGCAAAACCAAGAAGGAAATTGCCATCAAATACCTTGCAAGGGAAGGAAAGAGCTGACAAGATCATGGAAACTTTTCCTTTGGGAAGATCAAAGTTAGCAGCAATGGGCCCATGCGGTGTGCGAGTCCCCATTCGCTCACTCACAGCGAATTTTACTAATTTCACAGTGCAAGTGAGGGCAAGACTTGGTGCCGGGTGTTGAAATGGCGAGGATGGCAAAATGCATGTGGCCAAAGCTGACAAGCTACAGGCAGAGCAGCCAGGAGACATGGCACAACTGAGATTAGAACAGGTAACCTGAATTTAATGCCTTTTTGTTTTATGTAAGTGCTTTACAAAACCCTGCTTCCGTACTTTGGCTTCAAAATCAGTTGTTAGTCTGAATCAACTTTATGGCACAACAAACTTGAAACCATTTTTTTGTGCAAAACAAAGGGTATTCAAAGCTTTGTCTTACCTCTACTCTTCCCTGCTTCCAGGAAAAAATGATAAAATATTTTCATATAGACTTATCTGGCAAATAACTTTGGTTTGTTTTTAAAAATCAAACACAGGGCAAACTGCCTCTTACGTGCTTTCTCCCACAACGTACCCAGTGAGCTGCAAGCATGCCCCTGGAACAGCCCATGAACTCATCTGAGCTCCCTCTACCGGGTGACCAGCTCTGCATCAGCAGAACTAAAATAGGTTATGAGTTATTCATAAAATCTGGGTCTTAAATTTCCCACCAGCGAGTTTAAGATAACTGAATCCAGAGGAGACATCTCCCAGCTGATCAGAGTTTTGCGGGAAGCGGGGCTTTGGCTCAGATCCGTGACTCTGCGTCTAACTGTAAGTGAGCACACTGCTGTGAAGTTTAAAAGAATTCAGCTTGCATGTGGTTCGCATCTGCTCCTGTGTTTCAAACAAATGTGCTTCGCAAACCTTCATCTTCATCATCGACAGAAGTAGAGGGCCGGATTCTCTTCTGATCTCCTGCTGAGGCAGCTTCAGGTGGCTCCTTTCGTTTCACCTGAACAAAAGACACAATTTGCATTTCTGAAAGTTTAGAAACAGCAGAAATCAACTTCTTAAGCAAATCACTACTGCTTTACTTGCCCTGGTGACTTACACCCAGAAACCAAGGGCCACTTCCCCAGCTCTTGATCCCTTTATTTGCTTGCAAACAGAATTTCACTGTGAATGAAATTCTACCCCTTCAATTTGCATCAAAACACTCTGGGTACCAGCATGGTGCATGTCATCACCCAGTACTTTGAAGCTGACAGAGAAAACTCCTGGCAAATGCCTGTGTCTGAGATGGAGCAGAACAGAAAGACAGCCTGAGCGTAGGACATCTTAAAGAACCTCAGAGCAAGTTTTATTCTAAACGAAGACTGCAGAATCTCTCATCCCAAACCTCTACTTGCACCTCTGTGCATTCAAAACCCTAATTTCAGGGAAGCCTTCTACCCTCCCTCGCCCTCTGCCATCCCCCTTGCTTTTTTTAAGACACTTTTCATTTTTTATGCCAACACTCCTTAAAATAGGTGACCCTATGCTTGCAAATCTGATCCTGTAAACTCACATGAGGCAGAGAACACTTTTAACCAAACTTCAGGTGAGGCGCAGCTGCCAAACTGCAAGACATTCTAAGCAAAAAAATAATGGTGTAAAGCACTACGAGCATAAGGATATTTTTACAATCCTGCTGAAACGCTGTGTCCTAAACACAGGCAAATGTCCCATTTACCCTGCAGAGCAGGAAGATCCTTCAGAGACAACTCACACAAGTGGTAGATGAAAAGCTAAGGCTGGGGAAGAGGATCCTTGTCTGACAGTGTACTGGTGGGTTAGGGGCAATGCTGTCAGAAGCAAATTCCTCAGCGAACACAGCACAGCTAACCAGCCTGGAGGGCTTTGGGGCACACACCTAGAGAGGTCTGTCCTCCTAATGCTCCTTTAGGGAATGTTAGTGCAATGAAGACAGATCTCTGTTTTTACCTTGAAGGATGGCAACCGGATGGCCCCTCGTAACCCAATGCCTAAGCCAATTCCCTCATATCCCAGGCCTTCTCCTTTGTTCCAGTTCTCCAGAAGACAAGATGCGATTCGATCCTTCGGCTTTGGTTTTTCCTCCAGTTCTCCTCCAGACTTCACTGGAGTGAGAGAGGCCTGCAACAGAGAAAGCATACTTGAGAGGGAAAGTTTCCTGGGGAGCACACAAACTCTGGAAACCATTTAGACAGTTGAGGTTTGTGAAATATCACTGCCTTGCCCAGGCATCAGGTTCTCTGCAGGCAAGGGCATCTGAAGATGCACCATATGACCACAAACACTTGAAAGGGAGAAGCTGCAGGAGCTCTTCTTGATAACGAGACCTTTCCACCTCTGAGAATCCTTCTCCGCTTTGTATTTTAAGAAGCTGTTTTCTCTGCACAGGGCACTAAAACTGCTGGAGACAAACCTGCTGGGACTCCCAGAGCAGTGGCTTGGCATAGGACACCAAGTGATGTTGCATTTGGAGCCATCACACTGACAGGTAGCAGAGCAGACACTCTTGCTTTCTCCACCGAGTGTTTTAAAACACAATCTCAGTTTACTTCACATCCAGCTTAACATAGGCCAAAGCACTTCACAAAAGAGGACAAGGGAAACGAACAGACTCTTTAGTCCCCACAGCTCACTTCAGGTCTCCCCAGTGCCTGGTGAGGGGACCACAGTGACCATCCTTCAGAATGGCCAGAATCTATCACAGATGCTAGAAGCAAAGGTTGTAAAAGGGAGAGAAGAAAGGGGAAAAAAAGGTGCAGACATGAGCCCAGGACTCAACAGCCCAAGGGAACACATTCCTCCACCAAGGTGGGATCTACCAAGGGCCAAGGAGCAGCTACTGTAGGAAGGTCCGGAACTCTGAACGGAAGCTATGGAGCTGGAATACACCTCCACCCTCACACGCCACCACCCCTGAATTCCCAAACACTGCAGGAGCCCATTGTCTAGTCACAGCTACACATATACCTCTTACAAGTAACTCTAGTATGCTTTAGGCAAGTTAGCGTAACTCTATGTTGTCTACCTTCATTTGCTAACCCACATAATTGCAAGCAACTTCAGACCTTTTAGCTGGGAAGATCTTTTTGCTTTTTAGTGAAACACACAGTATAGTGAGTCAAAAATCACACACATCTCTGTGTTCACTTAGCAACCACAGCCCAAGTCCAGAAACACTGTCACAAGTCTCCAGCCCTGTGAAACAGGAAAATCAAAATATTTAGGTGAAACACCTAAGGGTCTACAAAACTCAGTAGGTAGATGCACAGCCTCCTCTCTGCTCAGCCACAAATAAACCTCTTTTCAGCAGAGCTGAGGTATGAAGGAAGAGCAGGAATTCAAACCTCTGCAGCTGTGGAGAGGTGGATGAGCAGGGCAGAGTGCCGTGCCCGGCAGCATGCCGTGCTCTTCTGGAGCCAAGGGCACTGGAGGTAATGCTCACTCGCATCAGCCAGTGGCACACCACCATCTAAACGTCGGTTTCTCTTACAGACATTAACAGAGCTAATTTGCCGGAGCTGGCTCTAATCACCAAAGAGGAAACGTAAGCTCAGCTCTCCTGCTAATAAGGGACAAGACTAATGGGAATACCAAGCAGAGGATCCAGGCAGCCGGCACCCTGTGGCCAGGGATGACTGGTTATTCCTGGCACTCTGCTTAATGCATCTTACTGAGGTATTCAAACCTAATCCTATCTCTAGATTCGGGAACACAGAAGAGTCCTCCCCTAGCACCAGCAGATGAGGTCCATGGTGCGTGCTGCCTTCGCTAGCAACATGCTCCTTTACAGCTTTCATCCCATACGTTTTCCATTACACCAGACCCAGGACACTAGTTCTACCCTTGAGCTTTCCCAGCCTTTACCTATGGCATGATACTTCTTGGCAGTCATCAGCTGCCCTAGTAAATTCCTTTGATGGAGTGTAGCAGCCAAAAAACAGAGAGAGAAGAGAAACTGAGGCATGGGAGGTGACGAGTGTGTTGCCTTCTTGTGCACCATTGAAGGTTCAGGGCCCTCCAGCAGCATCGTGTAGACAATATTTGCTGTCCTACTAAACTTGAACATTGTTGGTCAGTCAGGGGAAAAAAGAAACCCTCAAGGCTTCCTGCTCGTACCCTTGGGGAAGGTCAGAGAGACAGCGGACAGCAGACCCACAAAGCCTGTGACCACAGAGGGACACACCTGCTGTAGGAACTGGCATACGGTGGAGCTCACGCGCTTCCAAAGCAGAGCTTTCATCTCTCCCGTGAAATAACAGGAGGGCTGCTGCAGCTAGATGGTCCAAGGATGGGAGATATCAAAAGATATTATTTCTCCCAACAAATGTGCCTTATGTATTTTTAAAGAAAAAAAGATGCAAACAAGCACATATGTTGTATTATTTACACTTTCAAAGCTCTGAAAATAATATAATTTCTTTCACTACTATTAATCAGTAAGGAAAAATATGAGGAGCTCCAATTAAAACCATGAGGAGCTCCAATTAAAACCATGCAGAGGGAGGAAACAGCGATGCAGAGCCTGCTTTGGACGATCGTTTCAGCTCAAACAGTGCCTGGAGTTCTTGGTCCATTCCAGAAAAATCAGTGTGATGGCAAAGCACGTGGGGAACTGACCTCCAGCTGCCACGAAGGAGCCCAGTCAGCTCATCCTCACACGTGCATAAAGACACCAGCAACAGGAAGGTACAGTTTAAGCTGAATGACTCCTATTTTGTTTTCCTTTGTCAACAGCAGGGAGCTTCTGGCTGAGAAGGAATCCTGTCCTGCATCAGTGTCAGGGAGTGCCCAGTTCTAGCAGCAAGGAGACTCTGAAACCTGTGTGATTTTTCTGCATGCGACACTAACGCGTAGACCGACAGAGGCTTCTCCAGGCAGTGCGCTGAAGCAGCAGCGGTTCTGGCATTTCAGTTCCCAGACAGAAAGCACAAGAGTTTTTCCGTGCAGCAATTTCATATTTTCAATTAGGCTGCTCACATCCAAAATAACCTTTCGCAAGGACCGTGGCAAATTGCTGTGGTACAGTCAGCTTCCCTTCCCAAAGTGGGTTACAAATTCCAGGTGAGGAGGGAACATGCTAAATGCAGCCATAGCTTGAGATATAAAAGAGCCCAAGCAGTCGCAGATTTGCCTTGACTTGCTTCTGCTTCTTCACTGCGGATGCCTGGTTTAAAACAATTTCTTTGGTACTTCAGCTGCTGCTTTTGCAACTATTTGCTGGATCCGTTTCCCTTCACTGCTCTGGAAACTCAGGGGCCTCCTCCAAACTGGTCAGCACATACTCGTGGGTAGGAGGCAGAAGCTCTGAGCCTTAGTCAGGAGGAGAGGGACCGGGTTTCTCGCCACACATTACGCCAGCCAGCTCTAAGCCACAGCAAATTACACTGTCATAAAACAGCTGTCAAGCAGCAGCATTACCAGCCTCTCTGGAAAGCCAAGGAGCTCTCCCAGGCGCTAGAGTGAACACGCAAACGGGTTACAAAAGCAGGTGGTGCAGGTACTGCTCTGAAAACTGGCATCTGAAACAGAAGATGTAGCTGCAGGTTGTGGTGCTGGGGTTTTTTTGGTTTGTTTGTTTGGGGTTTTTCGTTTGTTTGTTTTGTTTTACAATAACTCACTGTAACAGTAATTTTGAAGCTTGCATGAACCTTTCTATAATGCCAGCTTTTCTTTGGTAGAGACAAATTCACCACATACTAGATCACAGGGCTGCTTGCTGGCCGAGGTACACTTTACATCAGCTGAGAAAGGATCCGATGATTCATGCAAAGCTGTTTTCTTAACTAATCCCCAGAACTCCTCATGTATTTGGCCAATGTTCAGGTTTTGAGTTAATTGCTGTCGCGTACAAGCACTGGGGAGGGGGGAGGAGCCCAGAGAACTGGAAATCTCCACAGATCTCATCACACAAAGCGGGGAACACAAAACAGCAGCTTGGTGGTTTCAGACAGTCCTGTGGCATCTGACTTTAGTTTTTTGGAGCTAAAGTTAGACGCCTCTTAGACATGAGAAGCCCTTGCAAATTTGTCTCCTGATCTCAGGGTCGTTTCCATCTGCAAACCCCTTCCTGGAGGCAGCCAGCAGTGCCCCAGACCACACAAACACACACACACACAAAAAAATCATCTAAACTTTTTAAATTTCAGGCCCTGGAACTACTGCACTGAGGGGAAAATGGGAAGGAGATTGGGGCGGGGGGAGTGAATAACCCTGCCCTGTTGGGGTTAAGGCATTTTGGGGCGTTCTTGAAGGCCTTCCCAAAAGGAACACAGCGGAGAGGACTCTACCATGTGTACGGGCTCTCTGTCTGTAGGAGCATCTAGCCTTGTCCTATGACCACTGCCCCAGGGACTTCGGCTTTAACGGGAGCGTGTGAGTCCCCCCGGCAGGGAAAGCCTGCAAACATGCACCACGGAGCTGCAGTGACACTCGGGAGGTCACCTAGCCCGTGACCCTGCCGTGGGGCAGCAGCGATGCCCGTCCTCAGAGACACCCGTGGAAGGACATTATGGCCCTCCGAAACACAGCTGGAAAAGCAGCTCGTTTGCAGATCCCTCCCGGATTGTGCCCCAGCATGGCCAGTGCATCGTGTTGAGATGAGCAGAGCAGCCACGCAGGCTGCCCAAGATGAACACACTCTCCAACACCCTCGCAAGGCACAAGCTGCGCTCAGTCCCTCGCACAGGAAGGGCTGCCCTGAGGTGGCCCCAACACAGGAGGGGATGAGGAGGAGGAGATCCACCCCAAAGTGGAGGGATGACGCTGAGCACTACACGCTGCTTCCTCAGGCCCACACTGAAATGAATGTTCACTCCTAAGTGAGCATTTACGGCTCCACACGTGTTCAGAGGTAACTGCACAGGGTACCTCCATCAATGACTAGGAAGGACTGAAATTCCCGGCCTGCGTTTGCTCTGCTGGCAAAGCAGCACGAAATGCCTGCGTACATGGCGTGACACCACGGAAACAAGTCAGGTTTAATACGCAGGTGCTAACCTGTTCCGAGGCAGGAGCCTGTAGTGATGGAGCACCTTCCAGATACTTGCGGGCTGAGGTCTGCTGCTCCCCACACATGCTCCTGATGCCTGCCTCGGCACAAAGACCAGCCCCGTGGGGAGGCACGGACACAGACAAGTGACATGGACATACATGCCTCCCATTTAATTTCAGCAGCCTCAAGCAATGTGGTTTCTCATGGCAAAGCTATTCCAGCGCTTTATTTTTTGTTTCTGTTTTAGTCACCATAAAACTTTAGGGTTGTGGGGTTTTTTTAAAGACAGTTCCAGATCCCTGCTTGCCCGTGCCCTGGCCATAAGCACTACGAACAGTTCTCCCCAGGATCCAGCACAGAGTATGTGAAAGCCTACCTTTGCTAGACGTTCCTTCTTGTCCCACCAGTCATCAAATGCCCGAAATGCGACCACTTCAACCATCTTGCGGTTCAGGTCCCTTTTCATGATAGCCTTTAGTTCCTTCACTATGACCAGGAGGACGCCATCCACAGTGGCTTTGTGAGGATCTTCCTTCTTCGGCTCATAACCCGGCGGTGGAACCGAGGGGTCAAACTTGGGAAGTGGTGGCCACTGCTGTCCACGAGCAAGAGCTGCTCCCATCGAGAAAGGGCGGTAGGGCGGAAGATTCACAAACTGCATCCGGCCCGTCATGAAAGGCGGATACTGGTACGTGTTTTGTGCCTGCATCATGCGGCTCAGCATCTGAGTTTGCATCTGGAAGGACATCGGCATGCCACCCCACTGGTTGCCCAAGACACTTATCATATCCACTTGCATGACAGGGAACATGCCAGGATGGAACGGAGGAAGCGGAGGCAAGATATGAGGCGGGGGGACCCCAGGAGGGGCCGGGAGAGGAGGCGGGGGGACGGTGACGGCGGGGTGAGTGGGTGGAGGTGGCGGGGGGAGCGGTGGAG